>Ga0214166_1000021_pt1 | contig 80147 bp, 64 predicted proteins | sample TroBogepilimnion_27_FD_153005 | JGI IMG/M metagenome (GOLD analysis project Ga0214166, IMG submission 153005) | Freshwater microbial communities from Trout Bog Lake, WI - Practice 18AUG2009 epilimnion v3 | ecosystem: Environmental > Aquatic > Freshwater > Lake > Epilimnion/Euphotic zone ...
ACCGTTATCCAACCGCCTTCAAAGAATTTAACTGCTGTGAGGGAAATAAGAATAAACAGGGTAAGGATTAAACCAAAGCCGTTGATAGCGAGTTTACTTATCCATCCTTTTTCTGAGTGTCTTAATTGCCACCAGTGAATGACCATGCCTAACTGTGAAAGAGAGAAAGTAACGAAAACGTTGATACTATATAAAACGACGAGTAGGTCTACGCTTCCCTTTGAAAATATAAGCATCACGAGTGAGGTGATACCCATAAGCATGACACCATTTTGTGTAACAAAGCGGTCACTTAAGTTTGAAAAACGAGTTGGGAACCAACGATCAAGTGCCATGTTTGACATGACGCGTGGACCATCAAGGAATCCGGTTTGAGCAGCAATAATCAGGAGTGCTCCTTCAGAGAAAAGGGTGATGAGTACGAAAGTCGTAGCTACTTTGGGATTCCAGTGAGAGGTCATGTTCTCAAAGAGAACAGCGTTAAGCGTTTTACCTTCTACAGGACTTGATCCATAGAGTAGGTATGCAATAAGTAATCCGGCAACCGTAGCTGCTAGAGATACACCCATATAGACCATGGTTCTACGACCTGTTTGAACACGAGGTTCTCTTAAGATAGGAAGACCGTTACTAACTGCTTCAATACCTGTATAGGTACCAGCACCCATACTGTAAGATTTAAGTAGTAAGGCGAGTAAACCAAACATGCCCAGCTGGTGTACAACGGTATGCGTTTCGACAATGGTTTGATGAGCTACATTACCTAGTACACTACCATGGGTAATCAGAGCATAAAGAATTGCAGCAGCATGCGTTAGTACGAAGACACCGAAGATCGGGAGCCATACCGCTACAGATTCTTTAACGCCACGTAGATTAAGTAAGGTGAGTATTATTACACCAGCGATTGAGAAGGGGAGTTTCCAGTGCTGATATTCCAGAGGTAGTAAGCTAAATAAGGCATCGGCTCCACTTGCGATTGAAAGTGTTACCGTTAACACATAGTCAACGAGGAGGGCGCAGCCGGAAACGACACCGACTTTAGGGGAGATGAGTTTACTCGCTACAACATAGCCACCACCACCGTTTGGGAATGCTGCAATAATTTGAGAGTAACTCGCACAAATGGCTGCAATCGTAATAACGCAGGCGATTGCTACGTAAATACTCAGGTGTGTATAAACACCCAAGGCCTTAAATGTTTCTTCAGGACCATAGCAAGAGGACGATAGTCCATCTGAGCCAAGGCCAACCCAAGCAAACAAAGCAGTAAGAGTCAGGGCGTGGACAAGGTTTTTATCCTCAATCGATTTAGCCTTACCCAGGATTAATGACTTAAGTGTGGTTTTAGGTTTCTGATCCATATATGTGTTATCGAGTCTTTAGAACGCAGTTGATAGGTTAGTATCTACACGGGAAAAACCCGATATAAGGTAGCATTGTAGTAATGCGCACATATCGAGAATTCACCCTTCCCATTTGCTTGCGAGGTTAGCTGTCGGACGCGACCTTGGAAAGTGGTCGTGAAAGTGGTTACTTTCATTAGCCCCTGCGCTACCTTGTTTAAGTGATAGCGCCTGATTGGGTCCCCCACGCATTTACTCTAGGAATTGGTAAATGCTTCAGCGGTGAAAAGAACGTCACCACAGTGCTTAAAGGTAAGGCATAAGCAATATACTTTGATTCAATTATGAACAAAGTACTTAACTAGGCCAATTTACGCATTTTTTCCTAATTGGAACATTCCGTCCCTTGACAGGCTAAGCCGCTTTACACTTTACTGAGCAATATATGGAGGCTGCATTGGATCAACCGGTCCTTGTGTTGAATCGCCTTTGGCAGGCGGTTAACGTTATCGGCGCTAAGCGCGCTTTTGCTCTTCTGTCTCGTGGTCATGCGCATGTGGTTCATCACTACGAAGACGATTTCAGAATGTTTTCGATGATGGATTGGATAGATTTTTCTGTATCTAATCCTCCGAGTGCTGCACTTGAGATGGTTCACACTCCGACACGCACCATACGTTTACCCCGTGTCATCTTACTCACCTTTTTTGATAAACTTCCTTGTAAGGAATTAAAACTCACACGTAACAATGTTTTTGAGCGTGATCGTAATACGTGTCAGTATTGCTCCAAGACTTTATCCCGCGATCAATTAAACTTAGATCATGTTATTCCTCGAGATCATGGAGGAAAAACGACGTGGGAGAATATTGTTTGTTCATGTATTAAGTGTAATACAAAGAAAGCTAACAGATTACCTCATGAGGCTAATATGCGTCTTATACGTAAGCCATCACGGCCAAAATGGAGACCGGTTATTTCACTCGTACTGGGTAAGCAGAACCGTGAAATATGGAAAGACTTCTTAGACGTCGCTTACTGGAATGTAGAACTGGAAGAGTGAGTAATTAACTCTTTCTTTGACGCGACATAAGCCATAAGACTGCTACAGCAATAATATTACCTAAGGAAATAATTGTTCTTAAGGGACGTGGAATCTTAGTCGGTAAAACAAGCACGAGGATTGCTTCAAGAATAAGTACTGCTGCAATCACAATAAGGGTATTTTTTTTATACATGGAGAATTATTTTACCAAGGGTAGCGTGATGAGAAATGTAGTTCCTTCAGGTCCAGTTGATTCGAGAACAATATCACCATGATGGCTTTGAAGGACGCGCTTGGCGATAGCTAGGCCAAGTCCGGTGCCATCTGGTCTTCCTGAAAGAAAGGAATCAAAAATACGATCTTTGATTGCATCTGGAATTCCTGTTCCCGAGTCAGTGATTCTTATGTGAGCAACAGGAGTTGAATCTTTTTTGTCCTCGGTAGTCGCAATAGTAATCATGCCGCCTCGAGGCATAGCATGCATCGAATTAATAATTAGGTTTAAGAGAACTTGTTGAATTTGTCCTTTATGGACATCAACAATACTCTTCTTGTCAGAAGGCTTGAAGTTAAGCTCTACGCTGCTTTGAGAAAGTTTAAGACGTATGAGGACAATCGTATCATCTATGATTTCTGATAGTATGGAGCGCGCGTGTACGTTTGATGGAGCTTTTCCAAAATTCAGAACACGAGTTACAATTGCTTCCAGTTGATCTAGCTTTTCGCTGATAACACGCATGTCTTGGTTGCGAGGATCGTCTTTTGCAAAATCAGAACCTAAGCCTCCATGGAGTAATTTTAGAACCGTTAATGGATTTCTAATTTCATGAGCAATCTCTGCAGTTAAAAGACCTAGTGTCGTTAATCGTTCATTTTTACGTAGAGACTCTTCACTTTGGAATACACGGTTATATAGGCGTGCATTTTGTAGAGCTACAGCTCCTAATCCAGCGAGTGAAGAGCAAATGCGTTTCTCGTCGTTGGTAAAACGATGCACTTTATCTACGAATACTGAAAGGACGCCAAAAATTTCTTTCTCGTGTACAACGGGTGTGATCAAAACAGATTGCAGGGTTGTATCACTAGGTAAGTCCGCAATATCTGTAAATTCCTTAGACTGAATATTAGTAAACGAAACTGGCTTTAATGTGTTAACAGCACTTGCTACTAAACAATTATTAATCGGAACTTGGTTGCAGTTAGGTCTTGTGTCCTCGGGTCCTGTGTAAGCACTTAAGGATAATGTGTCATTACTGTTGATCAGATAGAATGCGCTGCTTCTAGCACCTAACATACGGCAGGTGTCACGAGTTAATGTTTCAAATAGAGCATGAGGTTCTAATTTTGAAACGAGTGTTTGGCCTGCACTTAACAGTGTCTCGAACTGTTTTGCTTTAAGTTTTAAGCGTTCTAATTCCCACGATCTAAGGAGCGCTTCTGAGAGATCTTCTGCTACGAGATTTAATTCGGTAGCATGATCTTTGGTGAACCCTGAGACTTCATTTGATTCAAGTAAGATAACCCCTAGTGCTTGGCCCTCGGATGCAAGTAATGGTACTGCTAATTGGCACTGGGTTTGATCACGGAGTGCACGGTAACGAGCATCGAGTGAAACTTCTGCGACCAAAGCGGGTTGAGCATGCCATACAACCCAGCCAGGTATACCAAGACCTAACGGAAGGGTTATTTTTTCGTTACCTTCAAAATGAACCTGAGCTTCAACTTCTAGAAGGTTGGTGTTTGCGTTGACTAAAAATATAGCACCTGCGTCTGCTCTAAAATAACGTACGATTCGGTTTATAATTTCTGCGAGACCTTGAGTCGTATCGTTTGCTTTGTGAATACTGTGACTGATCTCGCGGCGTAGTTCCGAAAGTAAACGCGGTGGATCGTTGTGAGTAGACTTCACGGACGCATACTAAAAAGCAAAAGCTAATAGCTGCGAGCTTTCTGTAGCCTAATTTTTAGGCTGTAGCCGATAAGAGTGCAGGAGAAATAACTTCTGAAAGTGAATCTTTAAGGGCTTGTAAGCGTTCAGGTGTGGAGGCCGGTGTATTTTTATCGTTTTCGATGTAAAACGTATCTATCGCTATGCCTCGTTCAGTACCAATGCGTGCAAAGGTTATATCATAGCCACGGTCTGAAATCGTTTTCGCAATTCGGTACAGTAGTCCCAATTGATCCTTGGCTTGAACTTCAACGATCGTTCGATCCATGGATAACTCATGATACACTTCAACCGTTGGTGGGAATGAAGCGTGCATGGTGTCGTTATTGGAAGTGGAAAGATACCGTGTGGCAGCAATCTTTTTAGCCTGTGCAACGATATCCGGATATAAGTCCTTATTGGTAACCAAGCTTGCTTCGATATTCTTAGCAAAAATTTCTTGAGCGGTAGCGTTTTGAACTACACCACGACCTGGCTCAATCACATAGAACGTGTCGATAGCGATGTGATCAGTTCTAGAAATAACTTTGGCACCTAAAATATTTAAACCAGCAACACCAAAAGCACCTGCTAATTTGTAGAATAGCCCTGCGCGGTCCCACGTTACAACATTCACGATAGTAACAGAGCGGTTTAAATCATTTTTCCAATTGATGATTGGCTTTAAAGCGCCAACAGAATCAGCAGAAGAGATCGACGTGAAAAGTTTATTCACCATCTGAATATGCAGCGCTACTTCGTCGGCATCTGTATTAATAAAATAACGATCTGGCAGTAGGCTAAAATGTGCAGTAATTTCATCATCACTAACGCCAGGCATAGTTTTTGAAATGATTTCTTGGTGAGTCATTTGCTTTTGGGTTTCTGAGGATGCGTGAGTTAGATCTCCTGACTTTAAGCGCTCTAGCGTGAATTTATATAATTTACTATGTAGGACATCTTTATAGCTATTCCACAGGTCTGTTGCTGTAGCCCTTGCATCACAGTACGTATGAACGTAGAGGAGCCTGAGGTGTTCAGTTGTGCCAATAAATTCTGCGAAAGTACTAATAGTTTGTGGATCATCGACATCTCTCTTCTGCCAGAATCGTGCCATCGAAAGATGATTTTTAATAACAAATGAAATTATTTCTATTTTTTGTTCACTTACCCCTAAACGCTCTAGGATCGGTCTAGCGATGCGAACTCCGCTTTCGGAATGCCCTTTAATACCTTCTGATTTACCAATATCATGAAGGAGCAGGGTGATATAGATAAGTGATCTATCCGTTTCTTCCGCAAGCGCATCACGGTATTGTGAGGATGTTTTACCAGGATCGGTAAAGACGAGATCTAGTTCCTTAATGCAGTTAAGGGTGTGAACATCTGCCGTATAACGGTGATAATATTCATGCTGAACGAGGCAGTTTAATCCCTGAAATTCAGGGATATAGATGCCTAAAACACCGAGCTCATGCATAAGCTCGAGGGTAGGATAAACGCTACCCACTTCACCCATAATTGCTTTAAAGGCAGCGGCTGCATCAAGAGACGTAACTAATTGTTCACCAAGATGTAATGAATCTCTTATAAGTTCACTTAAATGGAATCCGATCTTGCAGCCGAGTTGTTGGCTATGGCGGAAAACGCGAATAAGTCGCACCGGATCTTCTTCAAATACCTTAGACGAACTGGAGATGAGTTCTTCGCCTCGAACGATGAATCCATCAATATGCTGTAGCTTTCTGAAGCGGGTTGATTTGAGTGAATCTACAACAGACTCGGATTCTGCGATATCTTCTGAATCTGCGGTTAGGGAAAGTCGGCTCTCAATCAGCTTTGCTATTCTAAAAATAGCCTTAGCTGAGCGGTAGTAGTCCTGCATGAATCGTTCAACACGGCGTAAGGTGTCGGCTTGTCTATAACCTAACGTCCAAGCTACTTTGGGTTGAGATTCTAGCGTGAGAATATCGGTCATACGCGTATTTTGAAAATGGAGTTCATTTCTTACGCGTAACAGGAAATCGTAACTTTGGATAAATTCTTCTAAGTCTTTTTGTTTGAGGTATTTTTCGCTAACGAGCTCTTCAATTTTATAGATTCCTAATTTAACTTTGGCCATCCAAAGGGTATTTTGAAAATCCCTGAGACCTCCGACGCCATTTTTAATATCAGGTTCTTGATTAAATACCGTATCTGCGAATTTAGCTCTACGATGAGCTTGGTCCTCTAATCGAGAAGCAATATATGCCTTAGGTGCTTCTCCCGTGTAATAGGCTCTGTAAGCTTGATGGAATGAATCGTATAAGACAGAGGAGCCTGCAACGAGGCGTGATTCTAAGAGTGAAGTCTTTGTCTGAATATTCTTTTTAGCTTCAGTAAAAACTTCGTCCATGCTGCGGGCTGAATGACCAACTTTAAGTCCACAGTCCCAAAGTAAGTACAATGTCTCTTTTGCTAAATATTCCGTAACCGGATTCATTACGGTCTTCTTTGTTTTGTCTGGAAACAGGAACATGACATCTAAGTCACTCCAAGGACAAAGCTCTCCACGGCCGTAACCGCCTAAGGCAACCAAGGCGACTTGCACGGACTTTGGGTGGGTCTTTTCCCATGCTTTTAAGGCGCTGTCAAAAAGACGTTTTACCACTTGGTCTAAAACGTTGGACCGTTCCTGAACTAGCCTTAGACCAGAAGTGCCCTGTTCATGGCTTGTTTTAAGGTTATTAGATTCACTTTTAAGAAACTCCTTACAAAGCGCTAGTTTATCACTGCTCGAAGTATCTTCAGTGAAGGCTAATTGCCTAAGCGCTCGTTGTTCAAGAGTCTGCTGCATGGGAGGTTATGAGGTTAGATACCCTCCTTGGGTTTCGCAAACCTTTGTGAAAAGATGTCTCTAAAGGCTATATAAAGCCTTAAAGTTTTGCTTAAACCACTTGCCACTCGGGGGTTGTGTAGATTTTCTGGTCTGTTCACGACGTAAATGCCTGAAATAACAAAGAGCTACGAACCACTAGAGGTTGAGAAACGCTGGTATGACACCTGGCTTAAGGCAGGTGCATTTACAGCTAAAGCGGATAGTGCCCAAGAGTCCTATTCGATTGTTATACCGCCTCCTAATGTAACCGGTGTTCTTACGATGGGGCATGTGCTTAACAACACGCTCCAAGATATTTTAGTAAGACGCGCACGCCTTGAGGGTAAGTCAGTTTTATGGCTTCCAGGTACCGATCATGCCGGTATTGCGACGCAAACGGTTGTTGAGCGTGAACTACGTAAGCAAAAGAAGACCCGACACGATTTCGGCAGAGAAAGGTTTATCGAAAAAGTGTGGGAGTGGAGACAGGAAAAAGGGAATATCATTTTAGAGCAGTTGAGACGGTTAGGTGCTTCCTGCGATTGGCAGCGCACGCACTTCACGATGGATCCGGAGTATTCACGCGCCGTCTTAACTGTATTCGTAGAACTATTTAATCGTGGCCGTATTTACCGGGGTAAGCGCATGGTTAACTGGTGCCCAGCATCACAGACTGCGCTTTCTGATGAAGAAGTGATCATGAAACCTGTGAACGGACTCTTGTATGAGATTCGTTACGAGTTAGTTGATAGCCCAGGTACTTTTATCCAAGTAGCAACCACACGTCCTGAAACAATTCCTGGAGACGTTGCGATTGCGGTTCATCCTGAGGATCCGCGCTACACAAACTTGATCGGTAAGAAAGTCTGGAGACCTCTTAACCGTGCGCAGATTCCAATCATTGCTGATACTGCAGTAGATAAGGAATTCGGTTCAGGAGCACTTAAAATTACTCCTGCTCACGATAAAGTAGACTATGAGGTAGGATTAAGAAATCACTTACCAATTATTGATGTGCTTAATTCGGATGGTACACTCAATGAACTGAGTGGACCTGATTTACAAGGTCTAGACCGTGCGAGTGGTAGAAAGAAAGCGGCAGAACTTTTACGTGCTGTAGGTGCGTTGATTGCTGAAAAGCCTTATGCAAATAACGTTGGTTATTCCGAGCGTGCAGACGTACCGATTGAACCACGTTTAACGTGGCAGTGGTGGTTACGTTATCCTCAAGTAGAACAATCCAAGGCGGTTGTTCGTGACGGCCAAATTAAATTTTATCCAGAGCGCTGGTCAAAAGTGTACCTACACTGGTTAGAAAATATTCAAGATTGGTGTATCAGTCGTCAGTTATGGTGGGGACACCGCATTCCTGTTTGGTATGCAAAGGGGCTCGACCGCGAAAAAATGACCGAAGCGGATCTTAAGGATCCAAAGAAGGTGCATATTTCAGTTGAAGGTCCAAAGGACCCAGAAAACTGGATACAAGAAGAAGACGTATTAGATACGTGGGCATCTTCGTGGATATGGCCATTTGCAACGATGGGCTGGCCAGATAAAGAGAAGATGAAAGCCGCTGGCTTTGATTCATTTTATCCGACCACGACCTTAGTTACAGGTCCTGATATTATTTTCTTCTGGGTAGCTCGTATGATAATGGCAGGGTTAGAGTTTATTAGGCCAGAAGCTAGCATCGAGCAGCGTATACCGTTTAAGAATGTATATTTCACAGGTATTATTCGTGATTCGCAGGGCAGAAAGATGTCCAAGTCACTGGGTAATTCTCCTGATCCGCTCGACTTGATCGCAAAGTATGGAGCAGACGGACTTCGCTTTGGTATCGTATCGATTGCCCCTCAAGGCCAAGACATTCGTTTCCAAGAAGACCGTATCGAGGCAGGAAAAAATTTCTGTAATAAATTATGGAACGCCTCTCGCTTTAGGCAGATGAGTGGTCCTTCAGAAGATAATTCATCTCTTGAAGTTATTTTAAGTCGTTTAAGTAAAGATAAGTTTGATGCAGATGATCATGCGATTCTGCACCGCCTTATTGAAACAACAGCGCAGATTGAAAAAGCATTCCGTGAATTTGAATTCAGTGCTGCTGCTCAGGCGCTTTACGGATTTTTCTGGAATGATTTTTGTGATTGGTATGTCGAAGTATCAAAATCTAAATTGCAGGATCCGGTTACTAAAACTAACTGTCTAGCGATTCAGGACTTAGTACTTCGTCAGACGTTATTACTTTTACATCCTTTCATTCCGTTTATTACAGAAGAACTGTGGAGTCTATTAGGGTATGGTACACAAGGTTCGCTACTTATGCGTGATGCACGAGTTGAGCCTGTAGCATCTCTTACTGCTGTTTTAACAAAACGTAATCTCCAACCTGATGTTCTTGAGGCATCTAAAGTTGAATCAATCAAAGTATTTAGTTCACAAGCTCGAGCACTGAAATCCGAACATAATTTAGCAAGTCGTAAGGATGTTCGCTTTTTCGTGAGTACAACGAATGAGTCATGGAGTTTAATCGAAAGTAATCTCGCTAAGTTACTGCGCATGTCAGGTGCTTCTGAGATAACACGCAAAGAAGTAGTTGAAGGTGCGCCAGCGGTGGTTACTTCCTTGGGAACGCTCTATCTTGATCTAGCTAGCACGGTTGATCCTGTGGCTGAAAAAGCAAGACTTACCAAGGAGCTCGAAAAGCTCTCATCGCATATCGCTGCGACTGAAACACGTCTTTCTAATAGCACCTTTGTTGATAAAGCACCGCCGGCCGTTATTGAGGGTGCTCGTAAACAATTAGCTGATCAAAAAACCAAAAAAGCTGAACTGGAGCGCTTGTTAAAATCGCTCGGTTAATTAACCAGTATTTTTAAGGTTTTATAATCATCTGTCATGTCAGCTGCTATTATAAGCGGTAACAGTCGTAGTACTTAATTTAGTAACTACACGTTTAACTATAAAATTTAATCTTTAATCATTATGTCCGTTTGGGAATACAAAGTCATAACGAGTGGCAAGGGTGGTTTCGCTACCCCTGCACTTATGGAATCATTTTTAAATCAGCTTGGTAAAGAAGAGTGGGAAATTATCTCTTTTGCTGCACAACCTGATAACATGCTCGCTTTTACAGGTCTTGCTCGCCGCAGTACGCAGCGTGATTGGACCTTAGAAGATGCTGTTGCGAAAGCAGCTAAGGATGAGGCCGATAAATTAAGAGCCGAATTTGAAGCAAAATTTAAATCAGGGGCTTCGCATGAAGCAGGCTATGATGAGAAAAACGAAGCACCTGTTTCTCATAATCCAGAAGTGGATGATGGGCTTCGCCGTGTTCGTGACACCGAAAAAGACCAGGATCCAGAATCTCACGATGAAGGAGAAACAGATGAATGGGATAAGCTCAATAAACAAGATGAGCTACCAACTTTCTTTGAAGCGCTCGAACCACATATGCGTCGTAACCAGCGTGGAACAGGATTATCTGTCGGAGTCGATTTTCTAGCTAAGAAATGGAATATTGATGAAGACGATGTAATGGGAGCTTTGAAGGAATGTGGATTTACAATTCCAAGTGATGAAGATGCAAAGCCAGCGTATGTGGAATACGATGGTGATTTGTACTGGGTAAACGTGAATCGTCGTGGTGAATTTTGGATCAATACTAAGGAAAAGCCACGCCCCGTATTCCGAGTTGTACAAGGAGTAGCGGTTCAGCCTGAACCTGAAGTAGAAAAAACAGAAGTTGCTGTTGTAAAAGAAACGTCTGAATCAAAACCTTCTGAAGAAGTAGTTAATAAAGATCAGGCAGAGGTGGTAGAGCATAAGCCAGAACATAAAAAAGTTCACGAACAGAAACCGTCAGGTAAGAAATTACCAGAAGGCCAGGCTCTTATTGATGCAATCAAGCCGCACATGCGCAGAAATCGAGTAGGTCCAGGCTGGGGTGGCAGTTTCCAATTTTTAGCACGTGCATTCCGTTGCAAAGAAGCGGATATCTTCGAAGCCGTTAAAGGACTTAACTTAGTTCCTGCACAGTCTGCAGACACTCCGCCTGTTGAAGTTGAAATGGACGGTCACTTATGGTGGCTAAGTAAAGATCAGCGCGGTGGCACATGGATTAATGCTAAGGAAGGCGTGAAAGCACCTGCTGGTACCGAAGCACCTCAAGAGGTTAAACCAAGTGTAGAAAGCGAAAAGCCAAGTGACGTGCCTTCTACGGCTGTTCTCTCTGGACTACGTTTACTCTTTAAGGTCACTAAGACGGGTTCTTATTCCGGTGAATTGGGACGTCTTGCCCAAAGTCTCTCAAAGTCTCCTGATGAATTAATCCATGCACTCAGTAACGTTGGGCTAAATTTACCACAGAAAGCTAAAGAGAAACCTGTCTTCATTGAGCATGCAGGTGAAATATTCTGGATTAATAAGAATGCTAAAGGTGAATTCTGGTTAAACGCGAAAGCGATCAAAACCAAGAAACAATCTGCATCGGCTACTACTTCGAAAGCTACTCAAGCTACATCGAAAACAAAGAAAACAAAAACAACGAAACGCTCTAAAGCGTAGTTCGTGCAGTTAAGCGTATCCAGGCTTCTTTGAAGAAGCCTGGATTGTCAGGATCAAGTGATAAATGTAATTCATTACATGTGAGATGTGGAGTAAGTGATAATTCATGTATATCACTTAGTATAGTACTCCAGGAATCGATATGGGTATCGATCAAATTAAGATCAATATGATGCACAAGAAATGTGCCGTAAGAATCTAATTTGTGTGAGGTGATTGACCAACGGGATTGTAATAAACTGAAGCTTTTATTGAACGTAGCTAAAGCATGTAAATGGAGTAAAAGTTCCTGCACTTTAGCTTCAGAAATAGCTGGTGTTTGAGTCTGTGTTTGAATGCGGTAACCTCTAATCTTAGAAATTGATTCTTGATTAGCTTGAGCAGAAAAAGACCACTGCGCTTGGTTCGAGTTGAGTGTAGCACACAGATCAGTGAGTTTGCCTCGACTTAATGTAGGATCGTTTAATTCAAGGGTAATCTGAATTGTATCATTAAGGATGTGTAGCGATTGGATCGTATAATTATGAGAACAGGCTTCAGCGATACTGTTTAGTACAGTATCAATTGTTTGAGGCTCACTCTGAAGAAGCGTGTAATCTCTGAGGGTAATTTCCTCGCGCGATTTTAATTCTTTTGCGTGTGTTTCCTTAGAAAGAAGTTCTGTTGCTATCGCTTCCTTTTTATTGATCTCCAAGCGTAAGTTTTTTTGTAAAATTGAACTCCGCCAAACATAGATTCCATAAGCCGCCAGGCCTAATAGTAGAACTAAACTTAGCGTTCTTAAGCTTAAGAAACTATGTGAGGCTATGCCTTCAAAGTACATGTTCCCCCATGAATAAGCTGAAAGATGCCGAGTGTTATAAAGAACATGTGAAAGCATAATTTCATTTAGACCTAGTTCTCTGCAGTTATAGATATAGGGGTTATGCTCGGATGAGGTGTCGGTAGCTAACCAGCCGGAGGGTGTACTTTCTTCTTCAAAACGTAGACGAGCGTTTTTTAATCCTGATAGAGTAACTGAATCATTGGCATGAATTGGAATGGTATCACATTTCCAGTCACCACTCGCACTTGTGGTTGTAATAAGTAGCTGTTTGTCAGTGCATGCTATACAAAAACTACCCGTCTCTTGGTTTTGCTTGTTCGGTAGTGTATGCATTAAAAAAGGGAGTGGCCATATACCTTCGATCGTGTAACCTAACTTTTTTAATTCTCGAGATAACAAAATGAGTTCAGGGTCATTAATAATAGCTAAACTTGAAAAGTTGTTTGAGAGTCTTAAATCATAAGTGAGTGACCATATGCATGAGCTTTGCGCAAGTATGGGATACTCACTGGAAAGCTTGCTCTCCAGTCGCGATCGTTTGCTTTTCGATACATGTATTTTTGAAACAGGTATCTTTAAGTTTTTGATAGAATTAAGAGTTAATTTATCGGAGTAGTAGATGATTCTTACTACTTTAGTCTTATGTTTCTCACTCATCAGGTGAGATATGATACTTGCACTTGGGTGAGTGTTCTCTGCTAAGGAATGAAGATGAACTTCGCCTGACGAAAAAATCAGGCGAAGTTCATTTCCCCACCAACACAAAATCAGAGGCTCCATCTTTAGAGATTTGTTAGATAGTAATACACATCAACATATCCAACACCTGCTCCATCTTTTGCATAAGCCACAGGACCTTGGGCTTGATCGTTAGATGCAGGATTTGACGGGGTGTTTGAAGTTAAAACAGAACCATCAACATCGAGTGCGAGTTGGTAAGCATCAGCTACAGGAACATTTTTAATAATGAGGTATGCAACGCGTGAACCACTCGCGATCAAATTACCAGAACCTGTGACATTGAAAGCACATGCAGCCGCACCTGCTGATTGGCCTGTTACGCCTGGATTACTTACTCCATCACTAATCGCGCACTCTGCACGACTAACGGCAGCATAGGAAATAGTTGGTGCTGCAGTGCCTGTAAAAGTTTGTGTTGTTGGCGACCACGCAAAGCTATTTGAGTTTCCCGTAACGGAAGCTCCTTGAGTACCCATACGCATACTAATGACGCGGTCTAGTTCACCGTCTGATAAGAGCACATTATCTAATGTAGCTGCGTTAGATAATGCAGTCGTTGTTGGAGTACCTGTGCCTGTATACTGAGAGGTGAGTACGGTAGACGATCCCTCGGTAATAGGAATGGTACCTGTAGCACCTGCTTTGCTGAGAAACTGAGTAATGGCAGATTTAACAACGGTCGCCGTACCTTCGACATTTCTTATGCGACTACTTTGTAATACACGAGCAATAGCTGGTACGCCGATAGCGATCACAGCTGCAATGACGGCTAGTACAGCGAGAATTTCAATGAGTGTAAATCCGCGGGAGTTTTTATGTTTTGGCTGAGTAGATTGAGTAATAGTTTTATTCATAGTCACTTTATAGAAGCAACTATCTCGTAAGCCCCCATGGTTTTAGGATAGTTCTACAGCGGCGATTACTTCCTCTATGGTTGTTAAACCATAAGCCGCTTTAACTATTCCATCTTCAAGGAGTGTGCAAAATCCCTGAGATTTAAGTTCATTTCTTAATGGATCCAGCGAAGTACTTTTAGCAATGATACGTTCAAGTCCTACGAAGGAATAAACTTCCATAATAGAAGTGCGTCCTAGATAGCCACGTCCTGAGCAATATGAGCAGGTTGTGTTTAAGTTTATTTGCTTAAATGAAACAGGGGCATCAGGCATGCTATGTTTTGAAATCAATGACTCATATCTTTTTATTAGAAGTTCGTTATTAGGATGTATGCTAGAGCACTGTGGGCATGGTTTTCTTACAAGGCGTTGAGCAATAACACCTCGTAAAGCCGTTGAAATCATCAGTGGATCGAGCCCTATGTCGATTAGCCGAGTAATAGCACTTAGGGCATCATTGGTATGGAGAGTGCTTAAACATAAACGTCCTGTTAAGGCAGCTCTAAGGGTTATTTCAGCAGTATCTTTGTCGCGAGTTTCACCCACTAAAATAACATCTGGATCGTGACGTAGTACATGTCGAAGTAGCTCCGAAAAACTACGACCAATTTTTTCATCTACGTCTATTTGCATGAAAAATCTTCGATGTCGTACTTCTACAGGTTCTTCCAAGGTTATTATTTTTAATCCGTTAATTTTTTCCGGAGCTAAATTATGCAACATGGAATAAAGTAAAGTTGTTTTACCTGATCCTGTTGGTCCTGTGACATATATTAAGCCGTTAGGATGACTTAATAAGTTTTGTATGTGTGTTTGATCTTTTGGCCATATACCCGCTTCTGCAAAAGTTCGTAGACCTGCTCTGTCATCTATAATACGAACAACAATCGATTCACCATGGATAGTAGGTATACACGAAAAGCGTAAATGATAGTCCCTTGTTCCTAGGGAGATGTTTCCTTGTCCGTCTTGTGGTAGGCGTCGTTCCGTAATGTCAATTTTGCCGGCAATTTTTGCCGCTTGGATTAATGGTTCGCGGTATTCTTTTTCAAAGCATCTACGGTGTATGAGTATACCATCTATGCGAAGGCGTATATCAATTCGTGATTCTCTTGGTTCGATATGTATATCGCTTGCTCTTTCATTAACCGCATCTCTAAGCAGATCTGAAAATAAATCTGATGCTCCGTGAGGTAGTTTTTCTTTCCATGCTTCATCTAGTGCGCCTTGAATATCTTTTTTCGATGCGACTTCAATTTGGATAGTTGAATGTGGGAAATCTGCTTGAGCCTGACTTAATCCATATTGTGATGGATCTTCTACTGCTAAGTGAAGAGTGTTTTCTGTACGCTTAAACGGGATCGCATTTCTAAGGCGCGCCATGTTTTGTGGTATGAGCCTTATCGTATCACGGTCTACATGTTTAGGATCTAAAGAGGCTATAGAAACGTGATAGTGTAGCGCTAATAATTTAATGAGTTCACGACTATGGATAAGTCCCAATGTTTCTAATATGGAAGAGAACTTTAAGGAAGGTGTTTTACGCCATACTTGCTTAGCACTAGCTAATTGCTCTGGTGTGATTGAACCGCACTTAAGAAGCTCTTCTCCGATCCAGAATGGATTCTCTGATGCTCTATAGGTTGAATCATTAAAATTCATGGAAGTACGTCAGCGCTTAAAAATATAACTAATTCAGATTTTGTTTTAATCTGTGACGTATTTTTAAAGAGATTACCTAGGGCAGGTAGTGAGCTAAGTCCTGGCGTCTTTCTTATCATATTAGTCTCGGAATTTTGAATTAGGCCACCGATGACAATAGATTCGTTAGGGTGTATTTTAGCCATCGTAGATAGTGCTTTGATATCCATGCGTGGAGCTGTTTGTAATCCATCTGGAGATGTATCTACGCCGGTAAGTTGGGTGATCGCTGGTAGAACATCTACGGTGACTGAACCGTCGCTATTGATTTCTGGTGTAACGTATAAGACGGTGCCAATGGTGATAGCATTTTGGGTGTAGTTATTTTGTGTTGTAGCGGTTGGATTAATTCCGGTTTGTGCAATTAATCCACTAATTGACGTGGCATTAGTTAGAGAAAAGAACGTTTGTTCTGTGCCTACTTTCACAAACGCTGTTTGATTTCCTAGGGTAACAATGGAAGGATTTGATTCTGATTTGACACTACCTTGTTCATTTAGAGCTGCTACAGCCGCCGTAACCTGTCCAGAACTGAGTGTGCCGGAAATAGTTCCATGGCTTAGGGTAGGAGATAATAAGCCACTGAGTGACGTGGTTGTATTGAGATTCGTGAGTTTGAGACCATTAATTTTTTCTGCTGCAACAGACCAATCAACGCCTAGTTGATGTTGATCATCGAGATTAACTTCCAGAATTTTGGCTGTGATTCGAACCTGTCGTGAAATACGTTTATTGAGTAAAGCAATAAACTCTTTAAACATGTTCTGTCTTGGCTTGGGTGCAGAAATTAAAGCCAGACCTGCAAGTTTATTTATGGACACGGTTTCGCCGGGCTGAACTAAACTATTTAATTCGCTTAGTACATCGCTCCAGAAGTTACTTTGATTTTGTTGCTGAATGGAGAGATTGGTCTGGTCGCTCTGTGCATTAGCGCCTGCCGCTGTCTGTTGTGTTAGGTTACTTGTTCCAGCAGTATTTATACCTGGATTCGCCTGCGCACTTAGGACGACACTGCTACTGCCTTGGGCCGAGCGTGTCATTTGAGGATAATCGATTTCGTAAAAACACTGTTGTGTGTGATGCAGATGAATTAAATTACCTTCTTTTTCCCAGGATCCGCCTTGAGATTCTGAGATAGCATCGAGTACATCCCTGAGTGTAACCGATTTCATTTCGAGAGAAACAAGTCCTGTCATTAGGGGATCTGGTATAATCGTAATGGGGTAGGTACGACTTAAACTTAATAGCGCTGTAGCAACCGGCAGATGTAATGCACGGTATGATTTAACAGGCATAGCCAGAGGATCATTTTCCTGCGGAGTTGTATGCGTTAAGTGATAGGTTAAAGGAGCGGTATCTGCATGTAAATTGTGGCTTAAAAAGTATAAACAGATAGATAATCTCTTCCAACGGCTCATGTGCTATAATAGCAACTGTGTGCACTACGGCTTGTTTTGTTTGAGTAATCTGCAAGACTAACGACCATGAAAACATATACGCTAATCATCTATGCCGCACTTCTAGGTGCGAGTGGCGTGATCCTTGGTGCATTTGGAGCACATGCGCTTAAGTTTGTATTAACCCAGCATGGTATGGCTGAGGTTTGGGATACGGCAGTGCGGTATCAATTAATTCACGCAGTAGCTCTTTTAGCTTTAGGTGGATTCTACGCTAATCCTAGTGCTGCTTTAATGCGTCCTAAACTAGCATGGGTCGTTAGACTTTGGATTGCTGGAGTTTTTCTTTTCTCAGTTTCCCTGTATTTATTAGCTTTGGGTGGACCTCGTTGGTTAGGTCCTATTACTCCCCTAGGTGGAATTTCACTGATTGCCGGATGGCTTGTCTTAGGTTTAGTTGCAGTACGCAGTAATAATGACTGAAAATTTTCAGATACCAGAAGACCTCAAAGTGATGCTCGATGCACTGCGTCGTGTAGGGCGTCCGCGTTTGGTTGGTGGAGGAGTCAGGGATTGGCTACTTGGGCTTGTGCCTAAAGATTTTGATATTGAAGTAGCAGGAACAGATTTTGAATCGATGATAAGGACGCTCAGTCCTTTTGGTGTGACCGATGTTGTTGGTAGAAGCTTTGGTGTTTTAAAAGTTCGGAGTAAAGCAACACAAGCCGAGTACGATTTTAGTCTCCCTAGAAAAGAATCTAAAACAGGCGCAGGACACCGTGGGTTTATTATTACTCCGGATCCAACCCTTAATGATCATGAAGCTGCAGCGAGACGTGACTTCACACTTAATGCAATAAGTTATGATCCCTTTAGTGCTGCCCTTATCGATCCTTTTAACGGACAAGCAGACTTAAGAGCAGGAATTCTCCGGCATACAAGTGCTGCCTTTGTCGAAGACCCATTACGTGTTTTGCGTGCTATGCAGTTAGCGGCACGATTTAATTTCTCACTCGCTCACGAAACTGCACTTTTGTGCAAATCAATTGCTTCTACATATAAAGAACTTCCGGTTGAGCGCGTTTGGGGTGAATGGAATAAGTGGGCTATTAAATCAAAGGTTCCTTCCAAAGGTTTAACCGTGCTAGAACAGACGGGATGGCTTGTTCATTTTCCTGAGATAGCAAATTTACGTGGAACTCAACAAGAGCCCGAGTGGCACCCTGAGGGAGATGTTTTTACGCATACACAATATTGTTTGGATGGGTTGGTGAAACTAGAGGGATGGGAAATAGCAAATGAATCAAGACGACGTTTTTTGACATTTTCAGTTTTAGCCCACGACTTTGGTAAACCATCAACAACATCATATTCCGAAAGACGAGGAGTGATGCGCTGGATAAGTCCCGGTCACGAAGCTGCAGGCGGACCTTTCGCTGATGCTTTTTTGACGCGTATTGGTGCACCACTTGATTTACTTCCACCTGTTCGTGCATTGGTTGTGAATCATTTAATTCACCATAGCGGTAATGCATCAGAATTTAGCGAGACACAGGTTCGACGTTTAGCAAGACGACTTGTGCCTGCTACGATTCATGAACTGAGTTTAGTGATGACTGCTGATTCGTATGGACGTCCACCTAAGGATTCACCTGAAACGATTCGCTTAATTCAAAAGTTAGTTAGGTGTGCTGAAGCGCTTTCGCTTAAAGATGAAGCGCCAAAGCCAATTATGTTAGGTCGTCATTTACTTAGTCTTGGTCTCACAGCTGGACCAAACTTTAAACCATTACTTGATTCTGCCTTTGAAGCTCAAATGGACGGGATGTTCAAAGACGAGGCTGGTGGCTTGGTTTGGCTTAAGAAACAAAAGCTAGTTAAAGAATTAGGCGTGAAATGAATTTAAGTTATCAACTACCCAAGCGTGCATTTCAGTGGGATTTAGCTAGGCAAACCGAGCGTATGGATTGGCTTGTGAAGCAACTGCCAAAGTATGCAGCTTGGGGTTATCAAGAGGTGTATATTCATTTGGAGGACGCGGTTGAATTTCCAAGCCTACCTTCCGTCTCCAGAAAGAATGCGTATTCCTATAAGGCTTTTTCTGAGTTAGTAAAAACAGCTACTCGCTGTGGCATAACTGTTGTACCTATTGTTAATTTACTCGGTCACACGCAGTATTTAATCAAAGTACCTGAATTAAGACATTTAAATGAATGTCTCGATAGTAAGGGAAAGCCTCTTGATGTTGGACAACTATGTCCTCTAAAGCCTGAGACACTTAAGATCGCTGAACTGCTTATTCGAGATATGGCCCCATTTTGTACCGGTGGAAAGATCCATGTCGGTCTCGATGAATCGTATCACCTAGGTAAGCATCCTTTAAGTCGTATGGAAATCGATCGCATTGGGCTTGAAGCACACTTTGTCGGCTACGTTAATAAACTGAATTCAATCTGTAGTGATTATGGTTTAAAGCTTGGAATGTGGGCAGATATGTTAGCAATTCTTCCCAAGGCCATTAAACAGTTACCAACTGCAATCAGTGCTTATGATTGGTATTATTATCCTTTTGGAAAATTACCAAAAATTGAATTTAGAAATTTTGAGTCCTATGACATCGCTAAGTCTTTAGCAAAAGAAGGCATCGAGTATTGGGGCTGTCCAATGAGTGGACCTTTTCGCTTTGAGGTAATGCCCATTTTTAAAGAGCGTTTACAAAATTGTGTTGATTGGTGGAAACGTTGTTTAGCTACTCAGGCTTCTGGATTTTTAGTTACATCCTGGGAAACTCAGCGCATGGGTGCAGAACTTCCGCAGGTTGTCGATGCTGCCGCTGCAGGCTTATGGCTTGATGACGAGGAAGATCCAAAAAAACTTTTCGAATTAGGGTGTAAACGGGTATTTGGAAAATCCGGTTCAAATACAGCACGAGCCTTGTGGAGTGCAGATAAATATCCATTTAGTGGTTATACGCGCTGGATGATTAATTCAGATTGGAAGAATCTATCTGATATTAAATCACTTAAGCAGTTTAAAGCTGAGGAAGTATTCTTCTATAAATTAAGTGAGTCTAATTCCTTAGCAGAAGTTGCTAAACTCGCTCTTAAACTTAGAGCCTATATCGCTAAACGAGATGTTTGGGTTAGGGAAACTTCCTTACAGAGTAACGATCTTCAGAAAGCTTACTTGGTTTCGGATCATGCTACTGTTCGAAGCTTGATTAACACATTGCTAGTATCGTCGTCTCGGATGCAAAGAGAGGCAAGGCAAGCCGGAGTAGTAGCACGTAAGTTGTGGGCTAGAACACGCTACAAGTATGAGCAAGGCCCGAACGATGTTATAATTAATAACGATCTCGCTAAACTAAAGCAGTGGGTTTTGTGGTTAAAGAAGGCCAAACAAAATAATGCGAATATAAAAAAGCCTACTGTTTTTGGTTCTGTTAATAAATTATCTTTTACAATCGAAAATAAATTTCCCGCTCTTCAGCGTATCTTAGTTCAGCAGTACGATGAAAAAGAGAAGCTATGGAAAGAGTTGTTTGGAACCTTCCTTATTGAATTTAGGGAAAGAGCAGCACAGAAAAAAACAGCTTTGAAGTATGAGCTAAGCGTATCTCTTGAGGAAAATAGTACAGGTAAGAAGCCTGTGTTACGATTTGCTGCGCGAGGTTTTGGAAAATTGTTTATTAGATCGGTTACGTTATCCAACGGAATTAAGACATGGAGATTGGCTGATGGCGTAGTGTGTGTGGGACAAGATGCCCCTAGCAAAGGGTTTCCTGCCTTTGATTGGACGAAGGATAAGGGCTATCTCTATTTAAAGTAATTTCATACGCTTGCACTCACTGAAAGAATGATTAGGTTCTTACTGTATGCGTATGCGAGCCATTTTAGTTACACTGCTTCTTGCTACTACGGTAGTCTCAAGAGCTGTTACTCCACCGGTTGAAGAGAATGGATATTTAAAAATTGGTTTCGATCGTCTTGCGTCGTTTAAATTTATAACGCCCGAGTTTGATCCGGTAGCTACACCAAACGCAGTGCCGCCAACAGGTGAAAATCAAATTCCTGCAGAAGTTAAATCTTGGAGTGGTCGTAAAGCGTTAATCACTGGGTTTATGTTACCTACCAAATTGGATAATGGTAAGGCTACCGAATTTCTTATCATGGCCAATCAGATGGCGTGTTGTTTTGGAACGGTTCCGAATATGAACGATTGGGTAGTCGTGAGAATGCCTGCTGGAGTACCTGTTGTTCAGGATATCCCAGTTTCATTTTATGGCGTACTCAAAGTAGGGGCCATGTATGAAAACGGCTACATGACTGGAATTTATGCCATGGATGCCGAAAAAATGGGTGAAGTTAAGAACTGATTTTGGTTACGCTCAGCGAGAAATATCAGATTGGCTTAGTACCTTAAAGCCGCGGTTAGAGAGTGCCTGGCTTGCTACTTCTTCATCTTCTACACTCATAGCTAATGCGCCTTTAAACTGAGGACGTTTAATAAAGCTATATATGTAGTGGATATTAATTTCTGCCTCAAACAAGGCGGCAAGCACTCCGTTTAATTCTGATTCATCTACAATTTCGACAGCCACGATAGTGCATTCAGCATAAGCGAAATCGTTATTGATCATTAGTTCCCTGGCTTTATCGGGATCATCAACAACAAGACGAACGATAGCGCTATCAGTAGTATCTAGAATCGTGATAGCCATGACATGTACATTATTACGCTTTAACAGACCTGTTAAATCGTGCAAACGGCCGACTCTGTTTTCTGTGAATACAGAAAATTGAATAACGGGATCGAGGGGGCGACTTTTAATTTCGTTAGCCATTATGACGATATTAGTAAAATAATAGTTGGTTGGTCAACGGCGTGACGCTTGCGTGTAAGCAATATAATCGTCAACGTTTAGTTTAGATAACGCATGACACCTGAAACACCTGCTCATTTTGTAGCTGCACAAGATCGTGCGAATGCAGGTGCTAAACTTGTCTTTAAGGGGATACTCCTTAATGCCTTCTTGGCTATTATCAAATTTGCTGGAGGAATTTTTGGTCATACGTATGCCATGATAGCAGATGGCACGGAATCGCTTCTTGATGTACTGTCTTCTTTTCTTGTTTGGACAGGGTTCAAAGTTGCTTCCAGACCTCCTGATAAAGAACATCCTTTTGGGCACGGACGAGCAGAGCCTCTTACGGCGTTTATGGTGGCGTTATTTATTTTCGCTACAGCTGGAATTGTAGCCTGGCATGCAATCCATTTTATTATAACGCCTCACCAAGGACCGCATTGGTTTACGCTACCTCTACTGCTTAGTATTATTTTTTTAAAAATTTGGTTTGCACGTAAAACGAAAAAAGCAGGAGAGAAATCACAGAGCACAGCGCTTGGTATAGAAGCCTGGCACCATACATCAGATGCTATTACCTCAGCTGCAGCTTTTGTTGGAATATCGATCGCTGTCATCGGTGGTAAAGGATGGGAATCTGCAGACGACTGGGCGGCACTTTTTGCCTGTATTGTTGTAGGCTTTAATGGAATTGGTATTCTTAAAAAAGCGCTTGCTGAAATGATGGATGAAGCGGTTGATCCTATTCTTGAAGCTAAGGTGAGAACCATAGCCCTTGCTGTTAAAGGCGTTGGGGCATTAGATAAATGCCGTGTGCGTAAGAGTGGTCTAGTGCATATAGTTGATATTCAAATACGCGTAGATGGATCCTTAAGTGTAAGAGAAGGCCATGATATTTCACATGTAGTAAAAGACGCTCTTATAGATGCATCATTAGGTATCACTGACGTATCTGTGCATGTGGAGCCCATGCCACATTAAGAATTGTTAAGGTTAGTGTTTCTAATACACGGAATTGAGATATTTATGACTAGTCTTTAACGGTCAAATGAGATGTACTCTTTGGGTTGGTACTAGTATTTTATAAACAGTATGAGATCAGATTTATCCTCGCCCCTTAGTTCTAACGTGCATCTTTTGCAGTGGGTAAAGAAAATGGCAGACCTGTGTCAGCCAAAATCAATACACTGGGTTGATGGTTCTCAGGCAGAGTATGACGGACTTTGTTCTGAAATGGTAGAAGCAGGCACGTTTACAAAGTTAAATGAAAAATTATGGCCTGGTTGTTTTTATGCTAAGTCAGATCCAAATGACGTAGCACGTGTTGAGGATCGTACGTTTATTTGTTCCCTTTCAAAAGAAGCAGCGGGTCCAACTAATAACTGGGTTAATCCGTATGATATGCGCCGTAAGTTAAAGGGATTATTTAATGGCGTTATGAAAGGCCGTACGATGTACGTGCTTGCCTATAGCATGGGACCCGTTGGTTCTCCCATGTCAGAAATTGGTGTTCAATTAACCGACTCTCCGTATGTCGTGGTTAATATGCGTATCATGGCACGCATAGGCATTTCTGTTTTTAAAGAAATTGATAAAGACCAAAAACGTGTGGTCCCATGTATGCACACGGTTGGTATGCCGCTTACTAACGGTGTTAAGGATGTTTCTTGGCCATGTAATTCAGAAAAGTATATTGTCCACTTCCCTGAAACGCGTGAAATCTGGAGTTACGGATCTGGTTATGGTGGCAATGCACTCTTAGGTAAAAAGTGTTTTGCGCTACGTATAGCTTCAAATCTTGCCCGTGACGCAGGATGGATGGCAGAGCACATGTTAATTCTCGGTGTTGAAGATCCGAAAGGCGAAAAGACGTATGTTGCTGCGGCATTCCCGAGTGCTTGCGGTAAAACAAATTTCGCAATGATGATTCCACCTGATTCCTTTATTGAAAAGGGATGGAAGATTTGGACGGTTGGTGATGATATCGCATGGATTAAGCCAGACAGCCAAGGCCGTTTACGCGCTATTAATCCAGAAGCAGGTTTCTTCGGTGTTGCACCTGGTACGTCTGCAAAGACCAATCCTAATGCCATGGCATCGCTGGCAAAAAATACAATTTTCACAAATGTTGCTCTGACTCCAGAGGGTGGAGTGTGGTGGGAAGGAATGACGGATGAACCACCGGCATCATGTTTAGACTGGAGAGGTCAGCCATGGACTCCGCAAATTGCTAAGGATACCGGTGCTAAAGCAGCTCATCCTAATGCACGCTTTACGGCACCTGCTTCGCAATGTCCAACGATTGATCCGCAGTGGGAAGCTCCAGATGGAGTACCAATTAGTGCGATTATCTTCGGAGGTCGCCGTGCTACCACGATGCCGCTTGTGTATCAGGCCTTTAATTGGACTTCAGGTGTATATACTGGAGCAACGATGGGTTCAGAAATGACAGCTGCAGCTGCCGGAACGATTGGTAAAGTTCGCCGTGATCCTATGGCGATGTTACCGTTCTGTGGTTATCATATGGGTGACTACTTTAGGCATTGGATTGTGATGCAAAGACGTCTTACGGAAACACCACGTATTTTCCACGTGAACTGGTTTAGAAAAGATGACCAAGGTAAGTTTTTATGGCCGGGATTCCGTGAAAATATGCGCGTACTTAAATGGATCGTCGATCGCTCACGTGGTCGCGCTTTAGGACGTGAAACACCGATTGGTTGGATACCACGGTATGAAGATATCGATTGGGATGGCATGCAGTTCTCAAAAGAAAACTTCGATCAGCTCCAAGCATTTGATAAGACTGCCTGGAGACGTGAAGTGATGGATCATGAGGAACTATTCCTCGATCTTCATGACCGCTTACCAAAAGAATTAATTTACGAACGAGAGCTGCTTATCTGCAGAATGGGCTAATCGCCCATTCTTTAGAAGGTAGCTGTGAGTTCTACTTGGCTACCTGGCTCGAGTGGTGCGTGGTTTCGATTCGTTGATTCCACGTCATCGTTCTTATATAGTTTAAATGATACAGGCTTGTCTGCATCCATTGTTTCCCAACGCCATTTTCCGATCGAGACGAATTGCAGTGGAATACCTTTATCCCAACTCAAACCTGGTCCTTCACCGCGGATAAATAAACGATTACCAATACCTATGTAGGCGGTAACCGTTATACGCGTTGCACCATCAGCTGAAATACCCGTTACGGGCATTTGTTCATCTGGGGATGCGTCAGAAAATTCCAAGCTAAGTGCAGGGGCTTCTTCCTTAATAGGAGTTTCCACGACTGCTTCTGCCTCAACTTTTACTTCAGCTTTTGGTTCTGCTTGTTTACGAGGAGCTCTTTTACGTTCTGGCTTCGGTGCGGCGACTGCAGGAGTTGTTTCTGGTTGGGATGCAGGCGTTTCGCTAATCAGTTCTGTGGGTGCCAAGGCAGGAGCTGCTTCTACGATTTCTACTTTGGGTTCTTCGGGTGTTGGAACTGAAGCTGTTTCAATAGGTGTTGGAATTATTTCGGCTACAGGAGCAAGTGCTGGAGTAGGCTCTACCTGTTTAACTTCAGGCTCTACGGATTTTTGAGCTACTGGTTTTGGCTTACTTATTTCAGTAGATACGTGAGAAAGTTTATCTCCGAGTTGAGTTATCTTTTTATCTAACTGCTCTACGAGTGAGAGTGCAGATGTAATTTGCTTTTGAACTGCTGCTTCTGCTTTTGTGCAATCTGCTGCAGCTTTTGCTACTTTGTCTGCGATCGTTTCTAATTTTTCTATATCTTTTTTACCAAGATCAGCCATCAACGATGCACGTGCTTGGAATTCGGCGATCTTTTCTTGGAGCTTTAGGGGTAGTTGCTCAGCTTGTTTTAGATTTTTTTGAGCAAGATCTGAAATTTCATTAAATCCATTCGCAGCAATACTGATTTGTTCTGCAGATGAAGTGATAGTACGGGCTAATGATTCTAAGGAACGCTGACGTTCATCTAAGGCTTCATCTTGCTTACGAGCATAGTCAGATATGAAAGGAATCACTCCTACTACCGCAGCAATTGCAACACAGCTAACAACGCCTATTACTTCGTTTGATGTGAGGTGCCCAGTTGTGTTATTACCTATAAACCAAGCGGTGAGTAAAAGTGCTGCATCTCCAATAAGGAAAGGCCATTTAGGCAGACGAGGAGTTTGGTCGGGGAGTGGCATAATAGTGATACTTTAGCGTTACTGACCTGTCCCTTAATGTTTGGTCCTACTCGGTGAAGATTTCAATCTTAGAAACTAAGATTCATGCATTAACTAAAAGCTGGGTTTATCAATTTTGTTTGGCTCAGAACTAAGCTTTAGGCTAAAGGATACGTTATGAGAAAACTATTCGCTAGTATCGTATTAGTAGTATGTCAGGGAGTAGGGTTAACTTATGCGGAAAGTTCGGAAGCAAAGCTTCTTCATTTTCCTACAACGAACGGAAGTCAGGTGGTATTCACCTACGCAGGTCAGCTTTATACTGTAGATGTAAATGGCGGTTTAGCACGCCGATTAACTTCTACACCCGGCTATGCCGTATTCCCTCGTTTTTCAGCTGATGGTAAGCAGCTCGCTTTTACAGCACAGTACGATGGTAACACGGAAGTGTATGTTATGCCTAGTGAGGGCGGCTCTCCTAAGCGCTTAACAACAACAGCAACCTTATCTCGTGATGATATTAGTGACCGTATGGGACCTAATAATCTTGTTATGGCGTGGAAGCATACGAGTGCAGAAGTCGTTTTCAGGTCACGCATGCGTTCGTTTAATGATTTTGTAGGTCAGCTGTATAGTGTGGCTATGGATGGGGATATTCCACACCAAGTACCGGTACCCGTAGGCGGCTTTGTGTCTTTTTCTCCAGATGATTCAAAGATAGCATATAACCGTGTATTTAGAGAATTCCGTACTTGGAAAAATTACCGCGGTGGTATGGCTGATGATGTGTGGATTTATGATTTCAAGACACAGTCCTTAGAAAATATCACAAACGACCGCGACCACTCACAGAATATTATTCCGATGTGGGCTCCAAATAACCGAGTTTATTTCATTTCAGACCGCGACGGTCACATGAATTTATTTTCGTATGATTTAACTACAAAGCAGACCTCGCAGCACACGCACTTTACAGATTTCGATATCAAATTCCCTTCCATTGGTGGTGATTTGATTGTTTTTGAAGAAGCGGGAGTAGTATGGAAGTTCGATACAAAGAAAGATTCTGCTACACCTATTAAAGTTTCTATCAAAGAGGACTTTGCTACTTCTCGAGGCGGTTTAGTGAATGTATCTCGGTTCGTTACATCCGTAAATCCAGCCTCTGATGGCAACCGCGTTGTTGTGGTTGCGAGGGGTGATGTTTTTTCTGTTCCCGTTAAGCATGGTCCAGTTCGCAATTTAACGGATTCATCAAGCTCTCATGAAAAAGGTGCTACATGGTCACCTGATGGCAAATGGATTGCCTATGTATCGGATGCGAGTGGTGAAACAGAACTTTATATTCAGTCTCAAGATGGACGTTCATCTCCTGTGCAAATTACGCATGGAGCAGATACAGAATATTTTACTCCTGAATGGTCTCCAGACAGTAAAAAACTACTCTGGGGTGATCGTAATCAGAGACTGAGGTATGTTGATATTCAAACAAAAGTGATCACGGAGATTAATAAAAATATCAGTGAAGAATATCATCAATATGTGTGGTCCCCAGATTCCTTGTGGGTCGCTTATACGCAATCTGAAGATTACGGTGAACCAACAATTCATCTCTATTCATTGGCATCGAAACAGGATATTGAAGCGTCTGAAAAATGGTATGAGGCAAATAGCCCATGCTTTAGTGAGGACGGTAAATACCTAAGTTTTTCATCGAGTCGTGATTTTCATCCTCTCTATAGCGAGACTGAATTTAATCATGCTTACGAGGACATGCAGCGTGTTTATGTTGTAACACTTGCAAACGATACGGTATCACCACTGAAACCTCAGAGTGATGAAGTCAGTTTATTAACATCAGCTTCTTCGCCTGCAAAAGACGAAAAAGCACCTAAGAAAAACGTGGTTGTTAAAGTAGATGCGGAAGGTCTATTAGACCGTGTAGTAGGTCTACCGATTGAACCTGCAAACTACGGCGTCTTACGCGTAACTGCTGATAATGTGTATTACCTACGCATGAAGGCTACGGCACTTGGCGGTGGTCATGGAGAAGGTCCAGAACGTGAACCTTCAGTTACTTTTGCAGCTTATAATTTCAAAGATAGAAAAGAAACCGTCTTTGGTCTTGTTGATAATGTTAAATTTACTGCGGATGGTAAAAAAATCTTAGTCAAAGCTGGCCATGGTTATAGCATGGTGGATACACCTACAGCTAAATTAGAACTTAAAGATCATATCGATTTAAGTGGTTTAGAGAAACGCTTGGACGTGCATGCGGAGTGGAATGAAATTTACAACGAGTCATGGAGACGTATGCGTGACTATTTTTATGCACCTAACATGCATGGAGTAAATTGGACTCAAATGCGTGAAAAGTACGCATCCTTAGTTCCGTATGCTGAAGATCGTAATGATATTACTTTTATTATCGGTGAACTCATCGGTGAATTACATATTGGCCACGCTTATGTGGGAGGTGGAGATCGTCCCCATGCGCCTCGCATAACAACAGGATTACTAGGAGCTGAATTATCCCGTGATCCTGCTAGTCGTGCTTACCGTATTGAAAAAATACTCAAGGGTGAGAATTGGCAGGACGGATCACGTTCACCGCTTACAGAAATTGGCGTTAACGTTCACGTAGGAGATTATATTCTCGCAGTCGACGGAAAGCCCGTGAGTGAAATGAATAATATTTATAACGCACTCATCGGTAAGGCTGATAAGCAAGTAAGCTTAAAGGTAAACAGTAAGCCTGTGTCTGAACGCTCACGTGAAGTTACTATCGTACCAATTGGTGATGAACAAACGCTCTACTATTATAACTGGGTTCAACATAATACAGACTACGTTTCTGAGAAAACACATGGCCAAGTTGGCTATATCCATATTCCGGATATGGGAGTACCTGGCTTAAATGAGTTCGCAAAACACTTCTATCCACAGCTAGGAAAGAAAGCGCTCATTATTGATGATCGTGGTAATGGTGGCGGAAATGTTTCACCCATGATTGCAGAACGTTTGCGCCGTGAACTCGTGATGATTGATGTTCATCGCAATGGTCAGCCTGTTCCTAATCCAACAGGTATGCATGTTGGACCGAAGGTCTTGCTTACAAATAAGTACTCAGCTTCTGACGGTGATATTTTCCCTTACCGTTTTAGACAGTATAAACTAGGTAAGATCATTGGTGAGAGAACATGGGGTGGAGTAGTTGGCATTCGTGGATTTATGCCTATCGATGTCGATGGAGGATTTCTCTCAACACCAGAGTTTGCTCCCTATAGTAAAGATGGCAAAGAGTGGGTTATTGAGGGCCGCGGTGTTACTCCTGATATCGCAGTAGAGAATGAACCTGCAAAAGAGATGGCGGGTGTTGATCAACAGTTAGACCGAGCCATTGAAGAAGTCATGAAAGACTTAAATAACGCTAAGCAGACCTTGCCTCTACCACCTGCTCCTGCTTATCCCGATAAGCACTAAAACGTAAGGCACAAAAAAAGCGGCGCTGTTATAAGGCGCCGCTTTTTTATTGGAAAAAGAATGACTTAGTTCTTTGGGTTCTTTGTTTGAAGCTCGCTTAAGCGTTGTTCGATATCGTTCATACGCTTTACTAAGTCTTGCTCGATCTTTTCTTTATCACTGCTGTTAACGATGCTCATGCTTGCAGCGTCTTTAACGACATTAGCAGGTAAGGAGAGTAAACGAGTAATTAGTCCCTGATCTTTAAAGGAACTTAAATAAAGAGCAGTGAGTTCGTGAGATAACGCCATAGCGTCTTGAGCAACAGCCTGAGTTTGTTGCAGGTTGTTGTTAAGCTTTTGATTGCGTGCCATTTCGCTTGTGAGGGCGATACTGACTTGGTCAGAAATACGCTGGGAGTACTTCATGATGGATTCGCGAGTGAGATGTTGATCGTTTGCCATCTGGTCTAGAATTGGCTTAACGCGTTCTGCCATACGTGCAGATACTTTATCGACTTGCTCATTTTGCATACGAGCTGCCTCTTCAGGACTCTTTGGGAGTGGGTTGTAAGGTTGAACCTTCTTAGCGATTGCTTCTGCAAGCGCGTCCATACGTTGACCATTTAATTTTTGGATTTCTTCGTCGGTGCGAAATAAATCTGCTTCACGCTTTGCGATCGCATCTTTGAGAAGCTTATTTGTTGCAGTAAGTTGCTGGCGATTTTCATCGGAAGCAGCTTTAAGTGCATCAGTTTGTTCACGAAGAGGAGCAAGTTTTGCTTCTTCCTGAGCGTTTATCACTTTAACAGTGTGATCTTGAATCCATAAAGCTGCTGCAATCACAAGCACTGCAGTCAATATAATGGTAGGAAGTTGGTCTTTTAGTTTTTGCCACATAGGATTATTGGTTGTGAGGTAAGACTAATATTGCTTCTTAAGCACCCTGCCGAGAGTACCCGATAATTGCAATACTGCACTAAAAAGTAGGACTTTGGATTTTTAATATTGTTTCTTATCGTAAGCCTTACAACGTCGCCTGTGTGAGTCTCAATTCCTGTGAACAACGCGTTTTTGATTACTTAGAACTTAAACCAGAGGAGCGTAATTACTGGTTTGAAAAGGTACGTCATCTCAGTGCTAAGTCAGGGTCTAAAGAAGCTAGTATCCAGCGTCTAGACAGTGAGTTATGGAATTACTATGTCGAGAGATGCAATGTAGTTTCTCAGTTTAAGGAGGCGGCACGACTTGAGGGACTCAATCGTACCAGCATGCGCAATTTAGCAGAGCTTTTGACCCGTGTGTGGGTAGAGCCTGTTGTTAAAAAAACAGTTACAGGCAAAAGTAAAAAAACGTAATTATTTGATAATCAAATAATTATGATATGCTTCGTATAGACTGGAACAATGCCATTAGTCCTTGGTCTTTATTGCTCGTTCATAAGTATACTTTCTTCAGTGCATAGCGCTGAAGATATTGGGGTATAATTAAAGCAATATAGCGGGTCACATAGGGGTATGTGGCCCGCACTTTTTTTATACAGATCACGAGGTCTAGTTCTGTGCTAACAACGGACAAAATTTTTTTACTATTAGTTTTTTAAATAAGATCAGCTCTCGCATTTAAAAATAAAAATAAGTCCGTGTTAGAAAATTCACTGTTTCTTAATCTTCACAAATCACGTGTGGACAAAACAGAAAATGCGTACATGTTTATTTACAACTTATTCACATGGAACAAACCCGTGGGGGCACAGCCCTTAGGCCAAGGATCAAAGTTTCGGCGAAGGTAAAAACATTCGTTCTCGATACAAATGTTCTGCTTCATGATCCACAATCGATTTTCAAATTTCAGGAAAACAATCTGGCTATTCCAGTCGAAGTTCTTGAAGAGCTAGATAAAATTAAGACTGAGCAAGAGAGTGAACGTGGTCGTAACGCTCGTCGCGTTCACCGCATTTTACAGGAACTACTTCCTGACTCACGCTCTATGCATGAAGGGGTTGAACTTCCAAATGGGGGAACGCTTTCAATTATTATTAATCCGTATTTAGAGGATGGACGCCACTCCGCTGCGATGGAGCGCTTAAAGCTGATTCTTCCTGATCTTACTAAAAAAGATAACCGTATTATTGCAGCAGCAGTATTTGTTCAGGACCAATTTCCACCTCCTACGATTCTTGTTTCTAAGGATGTTAATGTTCAGCTTAAAGCACGTGCTGTAGGCTTAGAATCAGAAGATTATCTCAACGATAAAGTACCTGAGGAATTTCAAGAGGATAACTACCGCGAAATTCGTTTATCTGTTTATGAACTTCAACGATTCTCTTCCGAGGGAGAATTTACGATTGATGAGGAAGACTATCCAGGACTTCAGGTTAATGATTACGTTCTACTTCGCACCGATAGCGGCAAAACGATGCCAGCTCGCTATTATGGTGATAATGTAGTTCGCCGTTTAAAAGTTCCTGAATATGTAAAAGCACCAGGCGGTATCCCAATTCGGGTACGTAATTTAGAGCAGCAATTCTTCATGGATTGCTTACTCGACGAAGACATTCAAATGATTACCTGCTTTGGTAAGGCAGGTACAGGTAAGACGCTACTTTCAACGGTATGCGCCTTAAGCCAAATTTGCAGCGAATCATCTCTTTATGATGGTCTCTCAATCGCTCGTCCTGTGATTGCTTTAGGTAAAGACATTGGGTTCTTACCTGGAACGCTTGATGAAAAAATGCGGCCATGGCTTCAGCCGTACCACGATGCCTTAGAAGTACTCATCCCTTCTAAGCCACCTAAGGAGCCTCAGTTTGCTTCCAAAAAAGTTTCGAAGAAAAAGAGTAAGGATATGGGTAAGGCAGCTTACTCACTTGCAAGTCATTCGATTTCTCGTGACAGCTCCGTAGCAAGTCATAACGGACTTCCTGCTATTAAGCCTTACGAGCGTCTTTTAAAATCAGGGTTAGTTGAAATTGAAGCACTCTGTTTTATTCGTGGACGTTCGATTGCACGCCGCTTCTTTATTTTGGATGAAGCACAGCAGCTAACGCCACACGAAGTTAAAACCGTGATCACCCGTATTTCAGAAGGCTCTAAAATTGTGCTCATTGGGGATCCGTCCCAAATCGATAACCCCTATGTTGATTCTCGCAGTAACGGTTTAGTCTACTGTTACAACCGTATGCGTGGCCAAGCTTTAGCTGCTCACGTCAAATTAACTAAGGGTGAGAGATCTAAGCTCGCTGAACTAGCTGCAGACCTACTCTAAAGGCTATAAAGAGGAAGGCTTGACCAAGAGCCCTCCTCTTGAAAGGCTACAGGAAGTAATGCGGTTGTAGTTTAATGGTAAAACCTCTGCCTTCCAAGCAGGTGTTCGGAGTTCGATTCTCCGCAGCCGCACCATTAATTTACCCAAAGAACGGGTTGGCGAGTAGGTAAGTTACGGCGGATCTCTTCAACGGTAGGATCTGCATTAAGTTTTTTCCAGGTATTTAGCCACGTTTGGTTACCTGCCGAAAGAGCTCCGAAAATTAAGAATGGCTGACGAACTGGCCAATCATTCCAGTACATAACATCAGGCTTTTTAGGCCATTTTGTTTTGTCTGCAATATAGGGTGCGAGATAGGCAACACCCTTAATCATGCTGCGACCATCGGGAAGGGTAAACGTCATGAGGTTCTCAGATGGTGTTGAAAGTACAACGGCAAGACTTGTCATCACATCGAGATTAAAAATCGAATAGCCATAGGGCTTTGTGCGTGCGAGTTCGCGTAGAAAACTACCATTCAAAGCCATTTGATTTGGGAGGAGATCTTCTTTGAAACGTTTGCGGCATTTTTCCAATACCTGGGTGTCATTAACAAGGTGAGCAAACGCTGCTGCTTGTAATACCCAGCACGTACCGTGGTTATTTAATGCCTCTTCTTCTTCCATGCCGTTAGGGCTTGTTTGAAGCCAGTGTAGGTATTCTTTAAACCACTGAGTAACAGCGGCGTTATCTTCAGCAGAGAGCGCTTTAGACTTTCTTAGAACTTCAATACCTAAGGCTACTTCTGCGAAGTGAACCGTATCAATCACTCCGGTTCCACGTCCTGTTACTTTGTTATGGATTGCTTGAGCAAAGTTTAAGTTTGGGTTCATGCGTGTTGCAGGATCAATGAACCAAGCTTTGAGGTGTTTTACTGCAGCCTGAGCATAAACCTCATTGTGGGTAACTTTATAAGCAGCGGCTAAGGCATCAAAGGTGCGTACAAAGCTGAGCATAAGCTGACGATGGGCTACGAAATTGTCGGGATTAGTCATACCGTCGCGTTGGATGTATGGACCTTTAGGATCCTTAGGATTTGGCCACCAATAATCACCCTCGGAAGACCAATCATGAATGCCACCAGCACTGCGTGGATTAACGGCTGTAACAATGGTTTTAGGTTCTAGATTAAGGACGGAATCGGCCTGAGCGACTAGACGAGGTGTCTCATATGCCATTAAATCAAAGGCGAGGGGCTCAACCGCACGCATTTGAGGTGTTTTAGCTAAAAAAACTGCAAAAATAAGGCAAAAAAGGAGGTTTTTAAGGCTCATACTACCGCAATAGGCCTATTTGGCGTACTGGGCTAGTCAAAATTTAATATATATTAAATTTGAGAATATTTAAATTAAGCGCTTCGGGCTCTTGACGTAGTGAGTTAGGCTAGCAACTCTTAGCAGAATTTTTGTGTCAGTATCTCCTCGCTCATGCCTAAACGCAGTGATCTTAAGTCCATCCTTATAATCGGTGCCGGTCCAATTGTGATCGGGCAAGCATGTGAATTTGATTACTCCGGTACTCAAGCATGTAAGGCGCTTAAAGAGGAAGGCTACCGCGTTATTTTAGTTAACTCCAATCCTGCGACCATCATGACGGATCCGGAGTTTGCGGACGTGACCTATATTGAGCCGCTCACACCAGAATTTGTTGAAAAGATTATTGCTGCAGAAAGACCATCAGCACTACTCCCAACATTAGGTGGACAAACAGCACTGAATCTTTCGATGGAATTAAATCGTCTCGGTGTACTTGCTAAGTACGGCGTAGAGATGATTGGTGCTAAGCCTGCAGCGATTGCAAAAGGTGAAGACCGTGAATTATTCAAGCAGGCGATGTTAAAGATTGGGCTCGATGTAGCTAAATCTCGCACCGTTCATACCCTTGAAGAGGCTCGTTTAGCGGCACAAGAAATCGGAGATTTTCCATTAATTATTAGACCTTCCTTCACGCTTGGTGGAGCAGGTGGCGGTATTGCTTACAACCGTGAAGAGTTTGAGCGTATCGTAGCAAACGGCATTGATATTTCTCCGGTTCATGAAGTCCTCGTAGAGGAGTGCTTACTTGGCTGGAAAGAATACGAGATGGAGGTCATGCGTGATCACAAAGATCAGTGCGTCGTGATCTGCTCGATCGAAAATTTTGATCCGATGGGTGTGCATACGGGTGACTCAATCACCGTAGCACCAGCGATGACTTTGACAGATAAAGAGTTTCAAGCGATGCGTGATGCTTCGTTTGCTGTGATTCGTGAAATCGGAGTTGAAACAGGTGGATCAAATATTCAATTCGCAATCGATCCAAAGACAGGACGTCAGGTTGTTATCGAAATGAATCCAAGAGTGTCGAGATCTTCGGCGCTCGCTTCGAAAGCAACGGGATTTCCGATTGCAAAAATCGCTGCTAAATTAGCGGTTGGTTATACACTCGATGAACTAAGAAACGATATTACGCGTCTAACACCTGCGAGTTTCGAGCCAACGATTGATTACGTAGTAACCAAGATACCACGCTTTACTTTCGAAAAGTTTCTTAATGCCGATCCAACCTTAACGTCTTCCATGAAGTCGGTGGGTGAAGCGATGGCGATTGGTCGTACGTTTAAGGAGTCCTTCCAAAAAGCGCTACGCTCGTTAGAAGTTGGTGCACTTGGATTTGGTGGCGGCCGCTTAGGTGGCAATGAACCAATTGATGATGCTGTCATTAAAGCAAAATTAAGTACGCCAAATGCAGAACGCGTATTTTATCTAAGACATGCTCTAAGAAGTGGCTACACCGTCCAGCAGCTTTTTGATCTCACAAAGATCGATCCTTGGTTCTTAACGCAGTTAAAAGAAATTTATGAGATGGAAGCATCTCTGACTGGTAAGACCTTAGCTCAAGTTGACACGGATCACTTAAGACGCGCAAAGCAGTTTGGATTTTCGGATGCACAGCTCGCTGTCATCTTACGCTCAGATATGGATACGGTGCGTAAAGATCGCAAGAAGCGCGGCATTAATACCTCTTACCGTTTAGTTGATACGTGTGCTGCAGAATTCGAAGCATTCACGCCTTACTACTATTCCAGTTACGGTGATGAAAATGAAGTCATTCCATCAAAGAAACCTAAGATCATGATTTTAGGTGGTGGACCAAACCGTATTGGTCAAGGTATTGAATTTGATTACTGCTGTGTTCACGCAAGTTTTGCACTTCGCGAAATTGGTTTTGAAACAGTCATGGTAAATTCTAATCCAGAAACAGTTTCTACGGATTATGATACCAGTGATCGTTTATACTTTGAGCCACTTACCCTTGAGGATGTGCTTGAAGTATATGAACAAGAAGGCTGTCAAGGAGCGATTGTTCAATTTGGCGGACAAACTCCGCTCAATCTTGCATCTGCTTTAAAAGCACGTGGCGTAAATATTATTGGTACTTCTCCAGAGAGTATCGAAGTTGCAGAAGACCGTAAGTTATTTGCCGCTGTATTAAGTAAACTCAATTTACTTCAGCCAGAAAATAGAACTGCTTTAAGTGAAGAAGAAGCGATCGTACATGCTCGTACGGTTGGCTATCCTGTACTTTTAAGACCATCATTCGTCTTAGGTGGTCGCGGTATGTTTATTGTCTATACCGAGGAAGAATTAAAATCGGTTACTCGTCAGGTATTCGATGTCATGCCTGGTAAGCCAGTCTTGATTGATAAATTCTTAGAAGATGCAATAGAGCTAGACGTTGATTGTTTAAGTGATGGTAAGACCAGTGTGATTGGTGGAATGCTAGAGCATATTGAATTTGCAGGGGTTCACTCCGGTGACGCTGCGATGGTGATGCCTCCGCATACACTTTCTAGTTCAATGCTCAGTACGGTTCGCCAAGCAACGCATGCACTTGCACGTGAACTTAAAGTGGTTGGATTAATGAATATCCAATTCGCGATAAAAGGTGATCAGCTTTACGTTCTTGAAGTAAATCCACGTGCATCGCGTACGGTTCCTTTCGTTGCTAAAGCGATTGGCTTACCACTCGCTAAGATTGCTGCAAAAGTGATGGCAGGTAAAACACTCGCAGAATTAGGCGTAAATAAAGAAGTTGTACCAAAGCACTGGTGTGTAAAAGAAGCAGTATTCCCGTTTGTGCGTTTCCCAGGATCAACAATCGCGCTAGGACCTGAAATGCGTTCTACTGGTGAAGTGATGGGTCTTGATGATGACTTAGGTCTTGCGTTTGCAAAAGCACAAGCCGCTGCTCGTCCGGGACTTCCTGCTTCAGGTAATGTTTTCTTAAGTGTTAAAGACGCAGATAAGAAAATTGCTGTCGATATTGCTCGTTCCTTAATTGAATACGGTTTCTCGATTTATAGTACGAGCGGCACCGCTCAGTACCTCGAGGATAATGGTGTTCAAGTAAAACGTATTTCTAAAGTCAGCGAAGGCCGTCCAAATCCAGTCGATATGATTAAGAATGGACAAATTTCGATGGTGATTAATACGCCGGGTGGAATGATTCCTCGCCGCGATGAAAACTTAATTCGTGCAGCAGCTTATGCTCACAATGTGTGCTTAATGACAACCATCACAGGTGCACAAGCAGCGGTTAAAGCAATCAAAGCGGTTCGCACGAAACCGCTTAATGTTCTCCCTATTCAGAAGTACCGCGGCAACGTTGTTGCGGTTTAACGCACATGAGTCAGGCAGCGACACTTACTGCGCTTTTATCTGGTCCTGATCAACCAGGTCTTGTTGCGCGGGTGTCTGGTAAAATTTTTGAACTAGGAGGGAATATCCTTCATGCCGATCAGCACCGGGATATGGAAGAGGGTATTTTCTTTCAACGAATCGAATGGGAGCCACGTAGCGCTTACACCCATGAGGAAGAAAGTAACGCGTTCAAAGCGTTTGCTGATAACTTAGGGATGTCAGCGCAGGTAACGTCATCCAAGCATCGCACGCGGGTTGCACTTTTTGTTTCTAAAGAAGATCACTGTTTTCATGACCTTGTTCTGAGATGGAAAGCGGGTGAATATAATGCAGATCTGGTCGCAGTCGTTTCGAATCATCTTGTGATAGCAGATGCTGCGAAAAGTTATGGATTACCTTTTCACTTGATTGCTTTTGAGCCAGGAGAACTCGGTAAGCGCAAAGCGGAAGACGTCCAGTTAAAGCTTTTAGAAGAGCTTAAGGTGGAACTTGTCGTTTTAGCTCGTTACATGCAGGTACTCTCCGCTGATTTTTTGAAGCGATTTGGTAAGCCTGTTATTAATATCCACCATTCTTTCCTTCCTGCCTTTGCGGGAGGTAAACCATACCATCAAGCGCATGAGCGTGGAGTAAAACTAATCGGTGCTACTGCGCATTACGCTACAGAACAACTCGATGAAGGTCCCATTATCCAACAAGACGTGGTTCGAGTAACCCATAGGCATGGTGTTCCTGATTTGGTTCGAAAGGGTAGAGATCTTGAGAAAACGGTTCTCGCCCAGGCTATTCGCTGGCATCTTCAGAGTCGGGTTCTAGTCTATGGTCGTAAGACTGTAGTATTTGATTGATAATCAATCATTTATATATTTTTAAGTATTCCCATCGCCTTCCTTAGCTTAAGGAGATGACTATTTACAATCAGGCCTATACTTGCTTTATTACTAAATCTTTTAGGCTTAAGAACCTCTATTTTCATGTCTACGTCCGACTTATCTACAAATTCTACTCCAGCACCTGAAGCGGCTTCTCATAGCCCTCATATTGATGTAAAACTCCATGGTTTCTGGGAAAAGAACGGCAAATTTATCGGCATCCTCTGTGTCGTTGCAGCTTTAGTCTACGTTGGTAAAGCAGCTTATGATTACTTTGCAGATCAGCGTGAAGCAGGTGTGCAAGCTGAGTACGCGAAAGCTGTAACGGTAGAAAACTTTAAGGGCTTTATTGCAGCTCATCCAGGACATCCCCTTTCAAATTTAGCAACACTTCAAATTGCTGATGCTGTTTACGGTGCTAATCAATATGCAGAAGCTGCAAACGATTACGCAGCAGCAATTGCAGTACTCCCTGCAGGCCCATTTGCTAGTCGTGCTCAATTAGGCTTAGCTATGGCTAAGATTCAGGTTGGTCAAGCGACTGAAGGTGTATCGCTACTTCAAAAATTAGCGGACGACACAAAGCAGTATCCAGCTATCCGCCTTGAAGCGATGTATCAATTAGCAAGCCTCGCAGCTTCCGCTGGTAAGGGTGATGAAGTACAACGTCTTGCAGGTCAGCTTATGCAGTTAGACCCAAATAGTCAGTGGGCTCAGCGTGCATTCGGTCTCCAAGCACAAGTTCCTGCTCCTAAAGCAGTAAGTGTTAAGAGCACTAAGTAATTTAATTTAGGGTTAGTTATTTCGTAATGACCTCCGCAGATTACGCATTAGAATTCGAAAAACCTCTGCGAGAAATTGCCTCGCAGATCGAGACGATGCGTCAAGAGACGGCAGAAAATCAGCAGGATAATTCCGGCGAAATTTCAAAGCTAGAGAAGCAACTAGCGAAATTAGAAAAAGAGATTTATGCCACCTTAACACCGTGGCAGCGTGTTCAAATTGCACGTCATGCTAAGCGTCCCTACGCGCTAGATTACATCGCGAGTATCTTTGAAGACTTTCAAGAATTGCATGGTGACAGACAGTATAGCGATGACCGTGCGCTGATTGGTGGTACAGCTTTCTTTGAAGGTAGAGCTGTGATGATTGTAGCGCATCAGAAAGGACGTGATACAAAAGAAAAGATCTCACGTAATTTCGGTATGCCGCATCCAGAAGGCTATCGCAAAGCACTTCGCTTAATGCGGATGGCAGAAAAATTTAAGCTCCCTGTAATTACATTTATTGATACCCCAGGTGCATTTCCAGGGGTAGCGTCTGAAGAAAGACATATCTCGGAAGCAATCGCAGTTAATTTACGCGAGATGGCTATGCTTAAAACCCCTACGATATCCATCGTCGTTGGTGAAGGTGGCTCAGGTGGTGCACTCGGTATTGGTGTAACCGATAAAGTGCTCATGTTTGAGAACAGCTATTACTCCGTTATTTCTCCTGAGGGTTGTGCTGCTATTTTATGGAAAGATGGTGCAGCAGCCTCAAAGGCAGCCGAAGCACTTAAGCTAGGAGCACCGCATTTATTTAAGCAGGGCATTATTGATGAAGTCATTGAGGAGCCACTCGGAGGTGCGCACTATGATCCAAAGACGACTGCACTTGCTTTAAAAGCTAGCCTTAAGAAACACCTTGCAGGTCTTGTTGATCTGACAACTAGTGAACTGCTTGACTCACGCTACAAACGTTATCGCCACTTAGGCGTATACGAAGAGGCTGGTGTGATTAAAAGTTAAACCTTCGCTGCTTTCCAAACAGCAATACAGCTAGCGATAAGCTCTGGTAGATCTTTTAAAGCAATCATATTAGGACCGTCACTAATTGCGTTTGCAGGATCGGGATGCGTTTCGATAAATAAGCCATTTGCTCCTGCGCCAAGCGCTGCTTTTGCTAGGGGGGCTACAAATTCACGCTGACCACTACTTTTGCCGTTACCTGCGCCAGGAAGTTGTACGCTGTGGGTCGCATCAAAAACCGTAGGGAATCCATTTTGGTTCATGATCGAGAAAGAACGCATATCGACGACTAAATTTTGATAACCAAAGGTTGTTCCACGTTCGGTTTGCCAAATTTCTTTAGCACCACCGTGTTTTAATTTCGCAGTCACGTGTTGCATCTCCTGAGGAGATAAGAATTGGCCCTTCTTTACATTAACGGTTCTATTCGTTGCAGCAGCAGCTAAAAGAAGATCGGTCTGTCTGCACAAAAATGCAGGGATTTGTAAAACATCACAAACCGCTGCCACTTGGCTTACTTGAGATGCATCGTGAATATCGGTTAATACAGGAAAGCCGTATTCTTTTTTGATGAGACTGAGTAGTGCTAGGCCTTCCGTGATACCAGTACCGCGGTCACCTTGGATTGAGGTGCGATTTGCTTTATCAAAGGAACCTTTAAAAACAATCTTTAGATCTGGCTGAGCTTTACCAATGGCAACCAAAGTTTCTGCAACCGCGCGACATACTTTTTCATTTTCTAGTGAGCAAGGACCTGCAATGAGGAGCAGCTTATTTTTTTCGTAGATCATAGGAGGTACTTACTCTTTAAAAATGAATTACTTCTTTTTGGATGACTTCTTGAGTTTTAAACAGGCACCAACAAACGCTGCAAAGAGCGGATGTGCATGATTAGGTTTTGACTGGAATTCTGGGTGGAATTGTACAGCAACAAACCAAGGGTGATCCCTTAATTCAATAATCTCAACTAGGTTACGGCGTGGGTTGATACCACTCACAATTAAACCTGCTTTTTCTAACTGTGGTAGATAAGCGTTGTTTACTTCGAAGCGGTGACGATGGCGTTCTCTGATCGTTGATTTCTTATAAGCTTTTGCAGCATGGGTACCGCGCTTAAGTGCGCAGTCATAGCTGCCTAGACGCATCGTAGCGCCTTTATCGATAACATTTTTTTGCTCCTCCATCATATTAATGACAGGATACTTGGTGTGAGGATTAAATTCAGTGCTGGTTGCACCGGATAATTTAAGAACGTTTTGAGCAAGCTCAATGACTGCAATTTGTAGTCCTAAGCAAAGGCCGTAGTATGGGACTTTATTTTCACGTGCATAGCGTGCAGCAGCAATTTTACCTTTCGTGCCACGGTCACCGAAACCGCCTGGAACTAAAATGCCATCAAGTCCTTTCAGCAGTGATAAGCCTCCTTTTTTCTGAAGGTCTTCTGCGTCTATACGCTTAACGTTAACTCGGCAGTTATTGAAAATACCAGCGTGCGTGATGGATTCGTAAACTGATTTATAAGCGTCTTGTAATTCAATGTACTTACCTACAACACCAATTGTAATTTCATTTTTTGGGTTAAGGAGGCGGTGCACCATTTTCTCCCATAAATTAATTTTTGGGCGTGGTGATTTTAAACCTAAGAGATCGACTACCAGATCATCCATACCTTCTTTTTGTAAAGCAAGTGGGAGTTCGTAAATGGAGCTATCTACGTCGCGGCACTCGATAACGGCTTTCACCGGTACGTTACAAAAGAGACTTAATTTATCGCGTAGATCGTTATCTAGCGGATGGTCACAGCGGCAAACAAGTACATGAGGCTGAATACCAATTTCACGTAATTTCGCTACCGATTGCTGGGTAGGTTTTGTTTTTAATTCTCCGGCTGCCGTGAGATAGGGGACTAACGTAACGTGAATAAAAATAACATCCTTAGGGCCTGCTTCATGAGCGAATTGACGCATTGCCTCTAAGAAAGGAAGTCCTTCGATGTCTCCTGTTGTACCACCGATTTCGGTGATCAAGACATCAACTCCTTTTCCGCCGGCGTAAATACGTTCTTTAATCTCGTTTGTGACGTGTGGAATAACTTGAACCGTCTTTCCTAAATAATCACCACGGCGTTCTTTTTGGATAACACTTTCGTAAATTTGACCGGATGATAGACTGTTAAGGCGTGAAAGTTTACCGCTTGTGAAACGTTCGTAGTGACCAAGGTCTAGATCGGTTTCTGCGCCGTCTTCTAGCACGTATACTTCGCCATGCTGGAATGGACTCATGGTACCTGGGTCGACGTTTAAATAAGGGTCGAATTTCTGAATTCGAACCTTCAGTCCACGCATTTCTAGAAGTGCCCCAAGCGCTGCCGCTGTAAGGCCCTTACCAAGGGAGGATACTACGCCACCAGTTACGAAGATATACTTCATCGGGATGAATTAAAAGGCACACGCGTTGCGTGCAAGATTAAGTGAAAATTTAATGAAAGAGAGTCCATGCTGTGTATAAAATGCCTCCGGCTAAGAGAGCTATAATTGTGATCCAAAGGGCCAATTTGATCAGTTTTGACACGATCCAAAGGGCTAGAGCGCCGACAAGGCATCCCGCCAGGATAATAAGCCAGCGCGGATAGGTGGATAGCGTGTCGAGGAGGCTTTGCAGGCCCATGCTATCAGCGTAAAGAAATGCTCTCTAAGCGTCAAATCGGGTCTTTTTTCATACAAAATGGGGTTGCCCTTAGGGCTACAGATCGGCGAACTGCCAGTTATGCAATCTAAACCACAACTCCTCGCTTGGCTTACCTGTGATGGGGTTCATATCGATCCTAGTTCAGGCAAGTATACGATTTTAGGCGTTTTTTCTAATATCAAGGCGCTTAGCTTCCCGATTAACCATCCGCTGATGGTGTGGTTTATGACGCTTACGGATGTCTCGGCTGGTAAGCATGTGATGCGTATTTCGATGGGTTTAACACCGACTACGATGCAGAAGCTGATTGAAAGACCCTTTGAATCTCAAAGTCCACTGCACCGCATCAATCTGATAAACGAAATCCGTAATCTCTCCTTTCCACATCCCGGAGACTATTCCCTATTAATCGAAATCGATGACGAACCGATTTTAGTGACTAACCTTGGAGTTTCCGCTTAATTTACATCATGCCTACTTATCCACGTTCCGCTCAACCTGCGCTCATTGTTGGTTCTGTTGCTATTGACCGTATTGCTACAACGCATGGTCAAACAGGTAATATTCTAGGAGGTGCAGCTACCTATGCTTCGATTGCAGCAAGTTATTTTACTCCTTCACGCGTGGTTGGTGTCGTGGGTAAGGATTTCCCGAAAGCTTTCATGAATAAGCTCATCAAGCACGGTGTGGATCTTGAAGGGCTACAAGTTGATCCTAAAGGTAAAACCTTTTTCTGGTCAGGTAGATACGGTGCTAATTTCGATCACTGCGAAAATCTCATCACGGATTTAAATGTATTTCAGACTTTTTCTCCGATCATTCCAAATTCCTATAAGGATAGTCAGTTTGTGATGCTTGGTGCTATCACCCCTGCTTTACAACTCGAGGTGATTGAACAGGTCTCTAAACGTGCATTCGTATTAGCAGACACGCGTGGTCTTTGGATTGATGTTGCTAAGAAAGACTTACTTAAACTGTTACCTAAAGTAGATCTGTTCGTTCTTAACGAAGGTGAAGCTGAATCACTTGCTAACGAAAAAAATCTTATTTTAGCGGGACAAAAGATTAAGAAAATGGGACCTAAGATTGTGATCGTTAAAAAAGGTTCTCACGGATCACTGCTTTTCCACCCACAAGGATTTTTCGCAATACCTGCTTATCCAGTTTCAAAAGTGATTGATCCAACAGGAGCTGGAGACAGCTATGCGGGTGCGCTCATCGGCTATCTCGCATCCGTTAACAAAACGGATTATAAGTCACTCAAAACAGCGATAGGTTATGCGACTGCTTGTGCAAGTCTTACCGTCGAGAGTTTTGGTACGAACCGTTTATCAGCAGCAGGACGGAAAGAAATAGATAAACGCTTTAAGATCCTAAAAACGGTAACCTCCTTGTAAGGATTTTACCTTATAAATTCATTTTGCGCTCTTAGTCTAGATAGGCTAAGCTTAATACTTAATGAGTTCACAGTTAACAGATCTTATTACAGCCATTGCTCGTAAAGCGCGCGATGCTTCGTATGCTTTGTCTGTAGCACCAACGGCATCAAAGAATACAGCAATCGATGCTTTGGGTGAATTATTACTTAGGGATAGCGACAGAATTTTAGAAGCGAATCATAAAGATTTAGTAGCTGCGAAAGAGGCTGGGCTTTCGATGGCTCAGATTGACCGTTTAACACTCAATCCTGTGCGCATTACGAAACTCGCACAGTCTGTTAAAGAAGTAGCGCTCTTGCCAGATCCTGTGGGAGAAGTTTTAGAAACGTGGACACAACCAAACGGATTAAAATTTGAAAAGATTTCTGTCCCAATCGGAGTTATTGCCGTTATTTTTGAAGCTCGTCCTAATGTAACGATCGACTGTGCTGTACTGTGTTTAAAGTCCGGTAATGCAGCGGTACTGCGTGGTGGAAAAGAAATTTTTAATACCAATAAAGTTTTCGCAGATTTAATTGCTGAAGCCTTCAAGTCAGTACCTGGAATACCTCACGATGCGGTACAACTCATTCCTACGACAGACCGTGCAGCGCTTACTATACTCTTAAAGCAAAACAATTTAATTCACTGTGTCATTCCACGTGGAGGTGAGAGTTTAATTCGGTTCGTCGCTGAAAATAGTACTATACCTGTTATTAAACATTATAACGGCGTATGTTTTGTTTACTGCGATAAATCAGCCGATCTAGCTATGGCGAAATCAATTGCCGTGAATGCTAAAACACATCGTCCAGGTGTTTGTAATGCAGCGGAGCAGCTCTTGGTGCATAAAGATTCGGCGGAAATCCTTTTACCAGAAATAGCAGCAGCCTTAGTAGATAAATCGGTCGAACTGCGCTGTGATAAAGCAAGTGCAACTATCTTAGCGAAAAAAGGAATTAAGCATAAGCTTGCTCAAGCGAGCGATTTCACAACTGAGTTTTTAGATTTAGTGATAGCGGTTCGTGTTGTGGACTCTATTCAAGAAGCTATCACAATTATTAACCGGGATAGTTCAGGACACACCGATACGATTGTTACTGCCAGTGAACTTGATGCACGACTATTTCAACTGAAAGTGGATAGTGCCGTTGTCCTTTGGAATGCAAGTACTCGGTTCAATGATGGATTTGAGTTTGGATATGGCGCAGAAATTGGCATCAGTACGGACCGCTTACATGCGCGTGGTCCTGTAGGGCTAAAACAGCTGTGTTCACATAAATTTTTAGTGACCGGTCAGGGTCAAATTAGGGCTTAAATATGCGCAGTGCTTTTGATTGCACTATCCTTATTTTGGATCATAATACAGGAACTAAGTTAGCAGCTTAGTTGTCTAAAACATCATGAAAGCGTCGCTTATTATTATCTCTGTTTGCTTGGCTTCAGGGGTATCACTTGAAGCGCAAGAGTCTGTTAAGTCAGAACTATGTCCGGTTTTAACTTCAAATGCTAAACCAAGTGATTTTGTTCCGGAGTCTGCACAACTGAATCCCAAAACGACACCTAACGTTATTCTTCGCACAGGCATTGTTTCTAATGAAACATCGGCTCTCGTGATTGGAGGACTACCGAAATACAGCCCGCCAAAACCAGAAGTAAAAGAGAAGACCTTAGCTGAAGAATTTCCAGATTTGCGTGATGTGGATAAACCACAAAATAAAATCATTCGTTTACCAAAATATATGGTAAAAGCCTCGAGGTCGCCTGTACTTACAGACAAGGCTATTATGAGTGAGGCGCAAAAAATTGCGCTTACCTATAGAAAATATGCAGGTTTGGGAATAAGCCCGCTTAATGATGAGGTAGCTAAGCAATTTTACCGGGAAGATTTACGACTACAAAATATTGCAGATTTAAATGAGCTAGCAGGTGCAATGAAGAGTGGTGGTGACGCAAGTGAAAGTGAATATATTAAGCGTCAATCCAACGAAACGTACATGCGTGGCAATGAGTGGGGTGGTGTAAAAGTAAACTGGGGCGGCACGGTTCCCCCGCCTTCTAATTGAGTACATCAAACGATAATCCCGAGAAAACAATTCTCGCAGTGCTTTTAAAAGATGAGTCAGCGTGGGTATCAGGACCTACGCTTGCTAAGAAACTTAAATTAAGTCGTGTCGCTGTATGGAAGCACATGCAAAAATTAAGTGCTCAGGGTTTCGAATTTGAGTCGCGTAGATCCCTAGGTTACCGAATTTCTAAAAAACCAAATCAGTTAAATACAAAATTAATTGAGCTCTATTTAAAAACAAAGCCCACGGACTTTTCATTCGATGTACTTGATGAAATCGATAGTACCAATGATGAAGCAGCAAGGCAGTTAGCTCAGGGAAGGCGTGCTCCTTTTGCTCTTTTTGCTCGTACGCAAACAAAAGGACGTGGTCGTTTTGGGCGCACGTGGCATAGCAAATCCGAGAATAATATTTACGTAAGTTTCGGATTTAGACCCATGGTCAGTCCAGATAAGATGCATACGTTTACTTTGTGGATGGGGGTTAATATCTGCGATTTAATTGCGACTTTAACTAAGACCTCTCCTCAGATTAAATGGCCTAATGACATAGTCTTTGGATCTAAGAAAGCAGGTGGTATTTTGACGGAGGCTCGTGTTGATGCAGATCAGATCCGAGATCTTGTGTTTGGTTTAGGAGTTAATGCAAATAAGCCAGCAGAGGGTTGGCCATCTGAGATTGCAGACAGGGCTATTTCTTTAAGTGAGGCTTCGGGAGCTCCTGTTGATTTAAATCAATTAGCAGCTGCATTATCTGATAGGATAACCAAAGCCTACCTAGAATTTGGCGATGGAAGCCATTTAGACACATTTGCTGATTTGTGGAATAAATATGACCTATTACGGGGTAAAAAAGTAGCCCTTCTTGAGGCAGATCGACGTATTCCAGGTACTGTTTTGGGTATAGATGATCAGGGAGCCCTGTTACTTAAGGATTCAAGCGGTAAAACGCAGCGTTTTAGGGCTGGAGAAGTAACGATCGAAAAGTAAAAACTTCGTTAGTAAGGGTTTGTCCCTGGGGATTAAATCGTTTGAAATAAACGTTATATCTAATCCTAAAACGGCGTGACACTTTCAGACCAAAATAAGCCAGCTATCGAGGTTTCACATTTAGTGAAAACCTTTGCCGGTGTTACTGCCGTTAATGATGTAAGTTTTACGGTAGAAAAAGGCGAAATCATTGGATTTTTAGGACCAAACGGTGCGGGTAAGTCTACAACGATGCGTATGTTGACGGGATATATGCCTGCGACTTCAGGAAGTATCTCGATTTGTGGATATCCTGTAGCAACGCAAAGTGAAGAAATTAAACGCCGCGTTGGCTATATGCCTGAAAACAATCCGCTTCCTGAAGATATGCGGATAAGTGAATATTTGTATTACCGAGGAAGACTGAAAGAAGTACCGCGTTCTAAACTCGGTAGTCGTATCGATGAAGTACTCGAAGTATGCGATCTAAAACGCGTAAGGCATCGTATTATTGGACAACTCTCTAAAGGTTACAGGCAGCGCATTGGTATTGCAGAGGCAATACTTGCGGAACCCCCTGTGATCATCATGGATGAACCAACTATTGGTTTGGATCCGCACCAGATTATTATTGTTCGTGATTTGATTGCTAGTTTACGCGGAAGAATGACGGTAATTATTTCTAGTCACATATTACCTGAAATTGAAATGACGTGTGATCGAGTGCTGATTATTAATCAGGGGCGCGTTGTAGCTCAAGGTACACCTGCTGCGCTACGTCGTGAAATTTTAGGTCATGTGCGTTACGAAATGGTTGTTGCGGGAAATTTTGAAAGACTCAGTGAGGCGCTGAGTCATGTATATTCGAACCTATCCATTGCAGTACCTGAAGATATCGATGGGTTAGGCTTTAAGCAGGTTGTCGTTACAACAGATCATGATGGTGAATTAGGTGAAGCGCTGCTTAAGGCACTCATTGATGCAGGATACCGCGTTCGTTCATTAAATCGCCAACGCCCTACACTTGAAGACGTCTTTTTAGCAGCAACACGCAGAAGCTGGGATGTGATCGATAAAAAATGAAACATTTTTTAACAATCTTAAGTCACGAAGTCAGAATGCTTCTGGTTAATCCAGCGACATATGTTGCAGCGGTGATCTTTTTATCCCTGATGGGATTTGTTTTTACTGATATTCTTGAAACCTTTAGCCGTGCAGCACAGGACACCTCGCCGGCAGATGTATTCTTCAAACAGTTTTATCTTCCTGTTTTATTTATAGTACCTCTATTAACGATGAAGTGCTTAGCGGAGGAAAGAAGGCTAGGCACCATGGAGACACTTCTAACAACTCCAGTAACGACAACAGAAGTTGTCGTAGGTAAATATGGTGCTGCGTATGTTTTATATATGACCCTATGGGCTGCTACGGGAGGATTCTTTTGGATTCTTAAAGCGTTTGCCGGTGATTCACGTTTGCTTGATCCAGGTCCAATGATAGGTGGGTATTTATTTATTGGTGTTTCAGGACTTCTTTTTATTGCGATTGGTGTTCTCGCGAGTGCCGTGTGCCGCACCCAAGCAGTTGCGGGCATCTTGTGCTTCGCAATGCTTTTTGCACTCATCTTCGGTGGTTCTTATTTAGGTGCAGCAACATGGCTTAGGGCTGATGTGATGCATCCAGTTAAGTCAGCAGTAGATTACGCTCAGGTGCTTCAACATTACGAAGATTTTACACGTGGCGTAGTGGATTTTAGGCAACTGCTCTTTTATTTTAGTTCAACGGTGCTTGCGCTTCTTTTTAGTATTTTAGCAGTAGAAGCTAAGTTATTGCATAATTAAACCGATGGCTTTCTCCGACAATATTCAAACATCTCGCTGGGTTAAGACGGCTAACCTTATCCTGCAGGCGTTTTTGATTATCACATTATTTGGAGGGCTAAATTATTTGGCAGGTATTCGCTCGAGTGGTGGAGGCGCATGGCGTATCGATTTAACACGCTACCGTAGATATACGCTATCACCTGAAACAACGGCTTACTTAAGAGATTTAGCAAGTCCTGTTCGTGTGGTTGTTACCTTATCTGAAGAAGCAGCTCCTGCAGATTTAAAAGGTCTTTTACGTGAATATGTAGACGCTACAGCTAACAACCTCGCAGGTGGTCACATCCATGTTGAGTATGTTGATATTGATTTAGCACGCCGTGAAGCTCAGCAGCTAGGACTTGAGCAGCCGAATTTAATTAGGCTCATGTGTGGAGATAAAGCGCAGACCGTTGCAGTGGATGATCTCTATCAATACGAAAACCAAGAGAAAAAAGCATTTAGAGGTGAACAGATTATTACGGCTTCTGTTCTTGATGTCGCACGTGAAGGAAGAAAGCGTATTTATTTTATCTATGGTCATTCTGAATTAAGACCAGATGATACAGATCCACTGCGTGGTTTGTCTTCTTTAAGCACGATGCTTAGACAACGTAATTTCGACATTGCAAGTCTTGATTTATCACGGCTACGCAGAATCCCTGAAGATGCTTCGCTGCTCATTTCTGTTCAGCCTCAAAGCCGTTTTTCAAACGCTGAGCAAGAATTGCTCAGGCAATATTTAGCAAACAATGAGGGGCGTCTTATTTTAATGTTATCGCCAGGTTATAGCTATGGACTTGAGCGACTCGTATCCGATTGGGGAATTGTTGTAGATGACGATTCTTTACGTGATAAGGGAATCGATAATGTAACAGAGGACGGAGATTTGATTATCAGTAACTTTAATTTAAAGCACCCCGTTACTCAGGCTCTTTTGCATTCAAGTTATAAAGCAAGATTACGGGTTGGTCCTGCACGTACGATTAGGTCCGATAAATTACGCGCGTCTGGTCTTGGTCTAGATGTAGCAACCCTTGCGAGTAGTTCAACGTCCGCTTGGGGACAGATCTATGCAGCATCGAGAACTACTACCGCGTTTGATCCTAAAATAGATATAAGGCCTGGAGTTGGTCCTGATGCATCAGATCGTTTAGGAATTGCTGCAGCCGCTGAACGAGTAGGTACACGTGGCAATCTTCCCTTTAGTGTCCCTACGGGACGTTTAGTCGTCATAGGAACAGGAGACTTAGTGGATAATGCACGTGTGGCGAGCGAAGGGGTATTTAACTTTTTTATAGGTGCAGTTAACTGGATGGTTGATCGTGATACGCAGCTAAATATCCCATCTCGGCCTATCGACCGCTTCCAATTATTGTTAAGTCCTAGGGAACTTCAAAATTTACGTTACTGTCTTATATTCGGATTACCTGGAGCTGCAGCACTTATGGGCTTAATTGTCTATTGGACGCGGCGTTCTTAATTTTTTTTAACACATCATTGTTATGCGCACTAAAGTCACGCTCGTTCTAATCTTCCTGAACGTCGCTCTATTTTTTGTCATCTTCCATTTCGAACGTACTTGGCGAACTGACAGTGTAGCGCGCGAAGTAAGACGTCGTGTGCTTGGTGCTGAGACAACAGACATACGATCATTTGAGGTAAAAAGTAGCGTTCCAAATGCATCATTTTCTGTAGAACGAAAAGGAGGCGAGTGGTTTTTAACTAAGCCTGTTCAGTGGCGTGCTAATGCAAATGCAGTTGCTCGTATTTTAAGTGATCTTGAATTTATGGAGCACTTTACGAGTTTTGATGTAGCAGCAGTAGTTAAAAATGGACAATCCCTGGCCGACTATGGTTTGGCACCACCAAAGATAACGGTGACGTTTAATTCTGGGGGTGTAGATACAAACGGAAAAGGATCCGTTTCAACCAGTATCGGTATTGGTGAGATGACAAAAGTAGGGCAGAGGATGTATGTACTTTCACCTGATAAAAAACGCATTCATGTCGTTGGAAGAGAAATTGCGGACAGTTTATCTATGTCACTTGAACAGCTGCGTGCTGATACCGTTTTAACTATTCCGGTCTATGAGGCTCGTGCGATTAATATTCAGGCAGCTCCTCCTACGGGTGTGCATGTTGTTCTACAGAACGATGGATCTAAGTGGTCATTTGAAACACCTATTCCAGCTCGTGCAAATAAAGATGCCGTTGAACTTGCGATAAATGGTTTAGACGGCTTAAGGGTGAAATCCTTTGTTCCTGAAACAGTCCAAGTTCCAAGCGATGCTCGTTTTAGATTAACAATAGAAGGTAATAACCGGTATGAGACACTCTTTATTGGTTCAGAAGTACCTGCTTCTTTAGGTCACAAGGTTCCTGCAACTATGCATGAATTTTATGCACAGATTGAGGATTCTAATAAGGCTTCGGGAAGATCGGGTTGGTTTACTCTGGATGTGCCTGACGTTTTAATGACCACGCTACGTGACGCACAGGAAAGCTTGAGAGATCGTCATTTATTAGACTTTGATCCAACCCTTGTATCGGTTGTTACTTTAAAAGCCCCTAATCAGCCGCAGTTAACTTTACAGAGATTAGAATCTGATACAGCAACGGGTGAAATTCGTTGGCAGATCGTAACAAGTGGTGATGCCTCTCAAGGACCAGTGACACTCCCCGCAGATAGTAAAGTTGTCCAACACTTCTTAGATAGCTTAGTGCTACTTTCAGCCAGACAATTTAAAAGTGATGCACCTCAAGCAAGTGATTTAGATAACTGGGGATTTAATCGTCCTGAAAGAACGATTATAATTAATCAGCAGTTAAATTCCGGCGGTGGTAGTAAGCAACAAGTGACCAATGCGCAGATAGCTTTAGAAATAGGAAGATCTACGGATCGTAATGATCCCTTTGTGTACGCCCATTTAGTTAATGCACTCTCTGTGTATGCAATTGATCCAGACTTAATTCGGGAAACAGATGTTAATGTTAATAGTTGGAGAAATAGACAGCTCTTTAATTTACCCGCTGCCGCACAAGTTGTATCTGTCGAATTAATCGATCTCAAAGATAATCATAGTGTGGCAAAATGGGTTTCAGCGAGAGACAGTCAGTCTTTCTCTGATCCATTAAATGCAAAGCTTGAAGCGCTACGGTTAATAGCAGGTCAGTTAAAAAATTTACGAGCATCACGCTTTGTTCAATCTACCTTCTCGCAAACGGCTAATACACAGGCAGGTCAAAAACCGTGGCGATATAGACTTGATGAGCAAGTTGCTCTACCTGGAAGTAATGGTAAAGTTGAACTCTCAACGCACAGCTTATTACTCAGTGAACGTTCAGGCGGAACTGAGCAAATAGCTGGTTCTTCTGAACTCGGTGTAGAGTTTTCTATTGAGCAATCTTTTATAGATCAGCTTTGGACGTTAACCTACGGAGCAAATGATCCTGGGGTTCCACAGACTAAAAACTAATGTTTGGATCTCTGGTTAAGTCATTTATTAATGCAATACGCACTGCTTTTTCCGGTGCGTTTATGTTCGTTGTGTGGACGGTTTGGTTGGTATTGGGAATTCTTTTAGGTCTACAAATATATGTAGCTTCTACGAATCAGTTGCAGGTTCCTACATTCCTTCAGAAAGCAATTTTGGAGAGACTTGCCGTTTCGGGTGTTCACATAGCGTTTGGTAATACCACCTTTGACCCTTCCGGTAGCATATTAATTGAGCATGCTACGATAACTTTAGATGGATTTGAAGAACCTATCGCTACAGTTCAATCACTCTATGCTCGTATTGATCCAGCTGCATTAGCACTGCAAAAAATAGAACCATTAGAATTAAGAGTCTCTGGTGTGAGCTTACGTGTGCCAGCCATGCTGTCTCCTTCTGGTAAGGCTGATGAAATTGTCAAAGATCTGGACGCTGATTTTATTCCAAAAAGTAAATCACTTAAAATCGCATATTTACGCGGCCATGTAGGAAGTCTTCTTTTATCGCTTTCTGGAGAAGTTCCTTTTGGGGAACAGATCAAATCTCAGCAACAAGCACTGCCAATAGCTGAATTACTTTCTCGTTACTATCCTAGTATTAGCAAGCGCTGCGCAACAGCACTTGGTGCTTTAAGCGCCCTAGATAGTCCGTATTTACGTGTTACATTAATTCCCACAGCAGATGGTGAGATCGCTGACTGTATGTTAGGAGCTGCAGGATTACGTCTTACGGATCCTACGGTGATGCAGTTTGGTCAAATTAATGCCTCTGCTCGCATTCCTGTCACAGGTAAATCAATAGGAGTAGATGAATTAATTATAAACGCTAATCGCTTTAATGCCCCAGCACATGAAGTTACGGGTCGTGGAGTTAGAATTATTGTAAAAGGCGTTAATTCAAAAGAGACACCTAAAGCAAGTGCGTCACCAGTACTTATTGATGAAATCAGTCTCATAGCAATGCGTGTTATGGTAAGGGGTGTTCAGGTAGACGCTCCGATGATTACATTAAACTCTGGAGACGGAGATGTCTTAACAGCACTAGGGCTTTTTGATACTCCAGGAAATATTAATGTAAAAGCTAAGGCCTGGGTTTTAAGCGAACGAGATATATTTGATGGTAAACTAGATCTTAAAACACGGAGCCTTTCTGGTGATTTCAAATCGCAATTACCACCATCTGTTTTTGGGCTAGTGCAAAGTCAGTTAAAAAAGAATTTAGAAAAATACATTCAATTTAATAACCCTGTTGAAATTGTAGGACATGTTAGTACTGACAGTGGATGGCATTTTAAAGAAGCGCGTGCTCATATAGATGCGACTGATTTTTCTATCCTGAATATCAAAGTAGATGAATTACGTGGTGATTTCCGATTCGATGGAAAACATCTTTCATCTGAAGATGCCTACGCTCGCATAGGTGCTAATTATGCCCGTGGTGGTATTTACGAAGATTTTTCTAACTATACTTTCAGATATCTTATTAAAGGTCAGCTAAGGCCGCTTGAGATAAGTCGCTGGATACCTCAGGCTTGGTGGAACGATTTATTTAAGCCTTTTGTATTCATGAGTACACCACCTGAAGCGGACCTTGATTTTTCTGGGTCAATGTTAGATGGTATACATGCAAAAACATTTTTATTTGCAGAAAGTAAAAATCCAATCATACGCGGGGTAGATTTTGATTCTGTTAAGACCCTGCTTTTTTCTAGACCGCAGTATGTGGATGTAATTCATTTTGCTTTATTTAAAAAGGGTAATAGTGCTCAGGGTAGATTTACCCGTGCATTAGATATTCGTGTTGGTCCTACTTCTCAATTTTTCGATTTTGATGCAGAATCTAATTTAACCTACGAGGATCTTCTTTCTTTAGGAGGATCCCAAGTGCCTGCTGTATTATCTGCAATTTCTTTTTCTGGGTCCCCTGCTATTGGTATACATGGAAAAGTAAGTGGACCTAATTCTAAACAGGGGGCTCACCGTGATGTGAGCATACAGGTACAAAGTTCTAAAGAACTTAAACTGAGTGGTTTCCCTTTAGACTCAGTTACAACAACAGTCTTTGTTAAAGATGAAACGGTAAGTCTCCCTGAGGTAAATGCTGCCTTTGCAGGTGGGCAGGTGCGCAGCAAAATATTAATTACTAATCTAGGTAATAACCCAAAATTGGCTTACGATGGTACGTTAACCGATGCTCGCTTAGATAAGGCGATATTGCTCATGTCATCTTTTTCTGCAGACAAGCATCATAGTGAACCACAGGGATTAGCTGCATTTCTAAAAGATAAAAGTAATGTGCTATTCTCAGTATCTTCTAAGGCAGAGGGTTTACTCGGGGTAACTAATAGTTTTCAAGGTAACGGAAGCGCGCAATTTCGTGGTGCAGAATTGGGCCAAGTAAAAATGCTTGGCTTACTTTCAGAATTGATTCGATTTACTGCACTTCGTTTTACATCTGCTCGTGCAGAATTTACCGTTGAAGGAAGTAAATTGAATTTCTCTGATATCAGTGTTGTTGGAGCAAATTCAGCAATTAATGCTCAAGGAAGCTATACGTTTGGAACTAAGCAGTTAGATTTTAAGGCACGTATTAATCCATTTAAGGAAAGTAAAAATTTACCTCAGCAAGTCATGGATGTTGTTTTAACTCCTCTCTCTGATGTTCTACAGCTTGAATTACGAGGCACGGTAGATAAGCCGTCGTGGGCTTTTGCGAATAGCCCTGTTACTATTTTAAGAAATTTAGGCGAGAGAGATCCTCAAGTCACTACGGATAAACAGTCGGTTGAACCTGCAAAGCCAATTAAAAAGCCCTAGTTTAGAGGAGTTTTTTTAGAGCTAGGATTTCGCGTTCGTAAGCAGGATCTAAAGCTAAATTTGTTTTCTCAAGCGGATCTTTTTCTAAATTAAAGAAAAGCCAGACTGTCTTATCGGCATTTAGAATTAACTTACGTTTTAAGGTTCTGATACCTGTCCATGCTCTATCGCACTGATAGGGTAGTTTAACCACAGAAGGCATAGCTATTTTTTGGTACTCCTCGAGTGGGTAGTGACTGAGTTTAATTTTAGCCCAAGCACGTGTCCATTGAGGTAAATCAAGTAGGCTAACCAGTTGCGAAGTTTTGATTCCTACTGATTGTCCCTTGGACTTAGGTAACCTGACAAGCAGTGGAACACGAATACTCTCCTCATGGGGCCAACCTTTTCTGAATAGTCCATGTGAACCATGCATGTCACCGTGAACTGATGTAAAAACGATTACAGTATCCGTGGGTATATCAGCTATGAGTTTTCCTATGGCTCGGTCGGTCGCTTCAATATGAGCATAATAGCCTGCTAATTCAGTACGTGCCTTACTAGCAATTTTAGATTCACCTGGTACATTAGCTCTTAGCTGTAATGATTCTGGTTCAACAGGTTTTATACCAGACGCGTTACTTGCATAAGGAGGATGAGGAGCTTCTAGGCTTACGACACAAAACCATGGTCTTTGCTCTGACTTTATCCATGCACTTGCTCTTTCACATAAGATATCTGCTTGGTAGCCTTTAAATTGGGTCGGTGTTTCTAGACGTGTTCCATGTAGCCACGGATCATTGATCAAAAAGCCACTTTCGAAACCTTCAAAGAATAAAAATCCACCACGATTTTGAGGAGGTATGATGACTTTAGCATGTTCTTCACCTACAAGCTCTGCATCAGGATTTCTTTTCGAGAGATGCCATTTCCCAAAAAACGCTGTAGAATAGCCGTGATCATTTAAATCATGTGCAATTGTACGTGCATCATCCGGTAGTGGATCAAAGTAGTCTACGACCTTGTTTTCTGGTGATGGAACTCCTGTGAGTAGGGCAGCTCGTGCAAATGGACCAAAAGGGTGAGGTGTTACAGCTTGGGTAAAATCGACACTTTCAATGGCAAGTTTATCGAGATTGGGTGTATGGACATTTGGATCATCAGCATAGCCGCAGGCTTGTGCCCGCCACTGTGTTGTCACTATCCATAAAATTCCCATACATAATGGTTAACGTGCTTGAATGATATGAGTCGAGCGCCAAGGTGTATTCTCGAAAGAAAATGTGTTTAATGCATGGATAACGATAAGCTAGAGGCTCGTTTTAAACCACTGTGGTGGCAGTGGCCAACCGTGCTTTCATTGGATGCACCGAGTGTTGCTATAGTTTGGCAGGCCATACTGAGTTACGTATGCCATGTAAGGCTTTTGTACCCTAGGCAGTTAATCTTAAGCTTATCTATTTGGCTCGCCTACGTAGCGGATCGATGGATTGAAGCTAATAGGCTCGAATTTGCACAGATTCAGACAAAACGATTAATGTTTTATAGAAGGCACCGTGTGAGTGTTTTGAGTATTTGGATTCCGCTTTTTTTCTATGATTTGTATCTAGGATTCCATGATCTCTTAAAACATGAAGTTATGATTGGGCTATATTTGTTTATAGCGGTAGCGCTATATCTTTTTTCACACCAATGGTTTCATAGACATATCTCGTGGAGGTTGCCTAAAGAAATATGTGTCGCGCTTTTGTTTGGTACAGGGGTTGGTTTTTTTATTGGTTTAGATCCGAATTGTAGTTTCAGCGTCTTATGCTTCTGCATTACGCTTTTTACAGTTTTATGCTTTATAAACTGTTCTCTTATATCCATCTGGGAGGATAGTGTAGATAAAACGCAAGGTCAGCAGTCTCTCGCTCAACAATATAAGTTCTATCATCATATAGGTCGTAATTTCCCTTTATGGTATGCTGTCATTGTAGGATTTAGTTTATTCTTTTGTGACGGAACAGTACGTCAATTTGCATTGAGTGTGTTTTTGAGTAGCTTGGGACTCAAACTAATCGATTATTATCAACCTCGGTATGGAAGAGCATGGGCTAGAGTAATGGCAGATGCCGTGTTACTTACACCCCTTGTGTTTATTCTATATTGGAGAATTAAAAATTACTAAAATTTAGCCTATTTTAAGTTGCGAGGTAGAGGTATCGACACCTAAGTATAAAGGTAAGACTTAACTCACATGCTTCCTATTTCCTATTTCGACGAGTCTATTTTACGCAAGAAGGGAGAAACGATTACTCATTTTGACGTCGAACTTGCTAGGCTTGCAGAAGCAATGATTGCAACGATGCATGAGGCCGAAGGAATTGGCTTAGCGGCTCAACAAGTAGGGCACGCGTTGCAACTCTGCGTTGTGGATCTAAGAGCAAGCAGTGCAGAGTTTAACTATGAATTTAATGGAGCACGTCCTCCTAAGGAACTATTTATGCCACTGATTGTGGTAAATCCTAAAATTACTCCAGACGAAGGTGCAGTAGAAAGTCCTTTTGAAGAGGGTTGTTTGTCATTTCCTGGTATACGCGGCGAAGTGATTAGGCCAGATAAGATCATTGTTCATTTTCAGGATGAGCGAGGCGCTAAGCATGTTATCAAATGCGATGGACTACTCGCGCGTTGTTTTCAGCACGAGTATGATCACTTACAAGGCACGCTTTTCATAGACCGCATGCCAAAAAAGGCTCGGAGTTTGATCGATGCAGATATTAAAGCCTTAGTTAAGCAAACAAGGGAATCTAAGAAAACAACATCATGAGTCAAAATTCCGATGGAATGAATTACGCCCCACAGGGCAAACCAAGCCCTGTTGTAAAGCCGGGTGAATTTGTTTTCGCTGCCACGCATTTAAATCACGGCCACATCTATGGCCAGTGCAATGGACTTACTGAAGCAGGTGCTCAGCTAAAGTGGGTATATGATCCTGATCCTAAAAAAGTAGAAGCTTTCAAAGCTAAATTTCCAGATGTTAAAGTAGCGCGTTCATTCGATGAAGTTTTAGACGATAAAGAAGTTAAACTCGTAGCTGCTGCTGCTATTCCATGTGAGCGTGGCGAAATTGGATGTAGAGTAATGCAGTCTGGAAAAGACTATTTTACTGATAAGACTCCCTTTACGGCCTTCGATTCTTTAGAAAAAGCTCGTCAAGTGGTTCAGGAAACTAAGAAAAAGTACATGGTGTATTTTAGTGAGCGCTTACATGTAGAGTCTGCAATGTACGCAACGGATCTTGTTCAGGCAGGTGCTATTGGACGTGTTATTCAAGTACTAGGTCTAGGACCTCACCGACTAGGAACAGGACGTCCCGATTGGTTTTTTAAGAAAGCTCAATACGGTGGTATCTTGTGTGACATAGGCAGTCATCAATTTGAACAATTTCTGACTTATTCGGGAGCTACAGATGCTACCGTTAATTTCGCAGCTGTAGGAAATTATAATAATCCAGAAAATCCTGAATTTGAAGATTTTGGTGAAGCTTCTTTACTAGGAAATAATGGAGCCAGTAACTATATACGCGTTGATTGGTTTACCCCTCCTGGCTTAGGAACATGGGGCGATGGCCGTTTAGTCATTCTAGGAACAAAAGGCTATATTGAGCTCAGAAAATATATAGATGTGGGTAGGGATAAAACGGGAGACCATGTTTATCTCGTAGACGATTCCGGAGAGCATCACCTTCCTGTCGCAGGGCTCGTGGGATTTAGATTTTTCGGTCAGCTCATTCTCGACTGCTTAAACAGAACCGAAAATGCGATGACTCAAGCGCATGTCTTTAAAGCGGCAGAACTTTGCTTAAAAGCTCAAGCAGCAGCTAAGCGAATAACCACTTAAGGTTTTTCTTTAAGCTGTTCTTTCCAGCTTTGAATTTTAGCCTGCGCACCGAAGTGCTCCGCTTTTGCTTTATCGGCCTTCTCCATCCATATGCGGGATAAGGTCGTATTAATAAAAAGATCATTTGGGCGTAAAGCATGTGCTTTTTCAGCTGCTTTCAGCGCTTCATCAAAATTTCTATTAGAAAAATTGATTTCAGCTAACGTATGCCAGGCCTCAAATGATTCAGGATGTGCTTTTAAAGCGTGAGATAGTTTCTCTAAAGCTTGGGCTTCTTCTCCCATCGCATGATGGTAAGAGGCATCGTCAATAAAGCTTTGGAGTTCGTCTGGTGTCATAGTTATAAAATAAGCATGGCATCACCGTAGCTAAAGAAGCGATAACGAAGTGAGATAGCCTCAGAGTATATTTCCTTAATCCACGTTATACCTTCACTCGAACCAGGGGTTAAAAAAGAAGAAACTAAACAAAGTAACGTGGACTTTGGTTGATGAAAATTGGTTATCAAACCATCTACTCCTTTGAAGTGGTAAGGAGGATAGATGTATATTTCTGTACTTTTAACTACAGGGGCTTTTGTAGCGGTAGTGTGGGTAGATAAAAAATCTTCGATTGTACGGACCGAAGTCGTTCCTACTGCAATATGACGTCCTGTTTTTGGTCTAAACAAAGCCTGCTGCGTAGATTCTGAAATTTCATAGAGCTCTTTATGGATCTTATGTTCCTCAACTGTATCTGTTGCGATTGGCTTAAACGTTCCAAGTCCTACGTGAAGGGTGAGGTCCTGAAACTTTATTCCACGTGCACTCAAGTCATTTAAAATCTCAGCTGTAAAATGGAGTCCTGCCGTTGGAGCTGCAGCAGCAACCGGTTTGTCGTGATTAGCATACACGGTCTGATAGCGGTTACTGTCTTCGGCGTGATGCTCATGATTCTTGCGCTCTATATAAGGAGGCAGTGGCATTTCTCCAATCGCTCGAGCTATAGATACTAGACTCGCATTATTGGTGGTTTTAAACGCTACTTCAGCGATACCGTCTTCCTCTTTATTTATAATCGTAGCTATAAATTCATTATTTAAGCCACTGAAGGTATTTCCTTTTGGCAGTTTTCTGCCTGGTTTAAGTAAGCAGCGCCATGTTTCGATTTCACTTGGTACTTTTTCTAGTAAGAGGCATTCGACAGCCCCACCTGTTGGACGTACTCCACGTAGTCGTGCAGGAAGAACCGATGCGTTATTTCTAAACAGTATATCGCTTGAACTTAAATAATCAGGAAGATCTTTGAATGATTTATGCTCAATTTTCTTTGTTGTTCGGTTGATTACCATAAGACGTGATTGGTCACGTTTTAGTGCAGGCGTTTGAGCTATGAGCTCAGCCGGTAGTTCGTAATCAAATTGAGCGGTTAACAAAGGCATCTGACTTACTTTTTACTAAAATGGATAACTTTCCAAACGTAAATAAGATCAAAGAGAGGACGTGCTAGCATGGCTCTAAAACCATATTTAGATTCACCTTGGGTGCGTGCTCGGTGAGTTACTGGAATCTCTTTAACTTGATAGCCTTTGGCTATAGCGAATGCCGGCATGAATGGATTCAGCATTTTAATATTATGAAACGAAGAGCGCACTTCTGAACGAAATACTTTGAGTGCACATCCTGCATCATGAAGCGTATCGTTTAATATTAAGCGTCTAAAAAAATTAGCGATTCGTGAAGTTAAGATTCTTAATCTAGAATCATCACGGTTGATGCGTATACCTACAATCATGTCGGCATCGTTAAGTTCAGATATGAGCTTGGATATATCTGTAGCTACATTTTGGCCATCACCGTCCATCATAGCAATGAGAGGAGACTTGGATAAACTAAATCCCTCAAAGAGGGCAGCGCCTTGACCACGATTTTTTTCAAAATGAATAATCCGGATTTTCGCCTGAGTTAGAGCGATATCAGTAAGCTCTTTGTAGGTCTTATCAGTACTTGCGTCATCAACTACAATGAGCTCCCAGGTTTTGTTTAGCTGGTTAAGTGCATGTACTGCTTCACTGATAACGAAAGGAACGTTTCCTTCCTCGTTATAAAAAGGAATAACTAGAGTTAATTCAGGTATTAAATCGGTTTCAGCCATGGCTGTACTCCGATCTTTAGCATCAGAAATGCTGTGCTATCTCGACTGCCTTAAGTAAGGCCGACGCTTTGTTAATCGTTTCTTGATATTCAGCGTTAGCATCTGAGTCGGCGACTACACCGCCACCTGCTTGAATATAAATTTTACCATCCTTAAGTAGCGATGTTCGAAGTGTAATACACGAATCTAGATTACCGTCGTAAGAGAAGTAACCCAAGGCACCTGCATAAAATCCACGCTGTAAGGTTTCTTTTTCTGAAATAATCTGCATCGCTCTGATTTTAGGAGCGCCGCTCACGGTACCTGCTGGGAAAGTTGCCCGCATGAGATCAAATGCATTCTTATCTGGGGATATTTTACCCTCCACTTGAGAAACGATATGCATTACGTGAGAATATCGTTCCACAATCATCAGCTCAGGAACATGAACTGATCCGAATTCGCAGACACGGCCAATATCATTACGTGCTAGATCAACTAGCATTAAATGCTCTGCACGCTCTTTTTCATCAGCTAAAAGTTCTTTTTCTAATTCAACATCTTCAGCAACAGTAGCTCCACGCTTGCGTGTGCCAGCGATAGGACGAATTTCAACGAGACCGTCTGTTAGACGTACATGTACTTCAGGAGATGCACCTACTAATGCAAAATCTCCTGTATCTAAAATAAACATGTACGGAGATGGATTTACTGAGCGTAGTGCACGGTAAAGTTGAAGAGGTGATTTTGTGAAAGGTTTTGTGAAACGCTGAGAAGTAACAACCTGAATAATATCTCCACCTCTGATGTATTCTTTAACACCTGAGACAAGATCTTCGTACTGTTCTTGAGTAAAATTACCTTGAGGTGCCTTAACGCCACCAACTTCAACCATCGGAGCAGGGGCTAGTTCTGGAGCTTTACTTAATAAAGTATATAAACTCTGAATTCCTGCGATAGCTTCGTTGTAAGATGCTTCGATCTCTTTAGGGTCTTGCGATTTGAGATGAGCGTTAACGCAAAGACGTAGAGTCTGACGCACACGGTCAAAAATAACCAACGTATCCGACAGCATGAAATAAGTTATCGGAATCTTTTGTTCGTTAACTTTTGCAGTAGGAACAGTTGGTTCGATGCGGTTTATATATTCGTAACCAATGTAACCTACAGCGCCACCGGTAAAACGTGGCATTCCAGGAATCTTAACGGGTTTAAAACCAGCGATTTCTTTTTGTAATAAAGTGAGTGGATCCTGTGGGGTAGGAATTGTTTCTACCGCTTTGCCTGGACGCTTAATTTCGGTAGTCTCAGGGCCAGAAGCTATTATCATTCTAGGACGGCAACCAATAAAGCTATAGCGATATAGGTTTTCACCTCCTTCAACGGATTCAAGTAAGTAGGCAGGGCCTGAATCTTTTATCTTAGAATAGACTGAAACCGGAGTTTCGAAGTCTGCCATTAAATCGGCATACACAGGAATAACGTTTCCAAGCTGGGCAAGCTTAGTAAAAGCCTCTTTGGTAGGATGTATCGTCAGATTCAAAGGAACTGTAATCCTATAAAAGACAATGAGCGCGTAGCAAGTCTTAGTCGCTAGCTAAAAAACCAGTCTAGCGCTTAAAAAACGGATTATACGCTTTTTCTTGGTTGAGCGTGGTGAGTGGACCATGACCGCACGCAAGAACCGTATCTGCTGGTAGGCTAAATATTTTACCACGTACTGTTCTTAATTGTTCGTCAAAATGAGTTTTGCTACCGCCTACAGAGCTAGCAAATAAGGAGTCTCCTACTACAGCAAGCGGCCAGCTAAGTCCGGTTATGTAGTACGTTGTTTGTCCTGGTGAATGCCCTGACGTGAGTAAGGTTTTAATTGCTAAACTGCCGATATGAAAATGAGCGTTTTCCTTAAAGCGTTTGATTCCAGGGAATTCAAAAGACTCTAGTTCATTGATCCATACTTCCGCTTTCGTTGCTTCCTGAAGTTTTGCTAGGTCAGCAATATGATCTTCGTGAGCATGCGTGATAAATATATATTCTACTTTCAGCTGTTCTGCTTTAACCAGATCAAGCAGTTCATCACAGGATGCACCTGTATCAAACACGGCGGCACTCTTTGTCCGAGTATCCCATATTAAGTAGCTATTAACCGTCATGTCATCGTACTTCGTGTTAAACATGGCAAACCCACGCTTATAATCTGGAGCGTAAGGGTAGAATTGCTGGGTTGCTAAAATTTCCATCGCATCAGGATTTAGACGCAAGTGACGTGAAACCCTGCGAATAACTGCAACGTTAACTTCACCGGCTTTAATCGCAGCCAAATCAGCAAGGGTAATTTCTGCACGCTTAGCTAGATCTTCGTCGGTGATTTTCCAGCCACGTTGGGCTTTGCCAATAACATCGGCAAAATTGTCTTCAATAGGTATGCGTGGCATAGGTACAGTATCGTTAGTGCAGAAGCCCTGAGTCGCAACCGTATTTTATATAAGAAAATGATATGGCCTAAAGAGGGTACTGTACTCTAGTATATTATAACTATGAGCTCTTATCTCGAATCCCTCTTCTCTTTAAAAGGTAAAGTTGCTGTCGTTATTGGCGGTACTGGCGAACTCTGTGGTGCTATGGCTGAAGGTCTTGCATCAGCAGGTGCTGAAACTGTTTTAGTAGGTCGTAATGAAGAAAAAGCAAAGCCACGTCTTGAACGTATTCATGCAGCAGGAGGCAAAGGATATTTCATATCAACAGAGGCAAGTGATAAAGCTCAACTTGAAGCGCTACTTGCTACTGTCCTTCAAAAATCAGGAAGAGTGGATATTGTTGTAAATGGTGCAGGTGTAAATTCTGCGACTCCATTTCTTGATATAGCAGAAGATGAATTTGATCGTATTGTTAAAATCAATTTGAAAGGCGTATTTTTAGGATGCCAAGTATTCGGAAAATATTTAGTCGAACGTGGACAGGGTGGTTCAATTATTAATCTAGGTTCAATGTCTGGTATTGTTCCATTGTCACGAGTTTTCACCTACTCAGCTACAAAGGCAGCAGTTCATAATTTATCAAAGAATTTAGCTCGTGAGTGGGCGCCAAAGAATGTTCGCGTGAATACGCTTGTTCCTGGATTTTTCCCTGCTGAGCAGAATCGTAAGATCCTATCACCAGAGCGTGTTGCTTCTATCTTAGGTCATACACCTATGAAGCGTTTCGGTGAGGCTAAAGAGCTTGTTGGCGCTACAATTATGTTAGCTAGCGACACAGCCAGCGGATTTGTCACAGGCTGCGAAGTTGTAGTGGATGGTGGATACCATGCTATGACTATCTAATTATATAGCTATATTTAATCGCTGTATAATAGGTATTTAGGAAGTTTATAGCTATATCATACCCCTATATTTATTAATCTTTATAGGGTTGCTATAGCTATATAAATATGCATATATTCGCTATATGCTATTTAGTAAAAAGATCCAAGAAATGCGTAAGCAGCTCGAAAAGCAGCTAAAGAATCTTGATGCTCAAGAAGCTAAAGCCGCTAAAAGACAGAAGAAATTAGCTAAAAAACTAGCCACTCTTCCTGAGGCATATGGCTTTGATAATGTAGCTGATTTTGTACGTGCTGTTAAATTTGCTGCTAAGGGTGGCAAAGTTGGTAAAGCATCTTCCTCTAAGCGCCGTAAACGTGCCGTCATTACAGATGAGACACGCGAAACCGTTAAAAAACTAAACGAAGCAGGTAAGACAAATAATGAAATATCTGCTGAACTTGGAATTTCAATTCCTACGGTTCAAAATATTAAGAAGCAGTTAGGTTTAGTTAAAGAACGTAAGTAAATATATAGCGTTATATAATTTCTGACCCCTATTTGGCATTGCCGGATAGGGGTCATTTTTTGTTGTAAACTTTGTAAAACAAGCGTGAATATTCGTTAGGTATGCAGGCAGCCTATATTCAAGCAAACACGAACGGTAAACTTCACGATGCAAGTGAACCATCTATAAGTCCGCTTAATCGAGGCTTCTTATATGGAGATGCTATCTATGAAGTATGGCGTACCTTTGATGGAGTTGTTTTTGCTTGGGAAGAACATTGGCAAAGACTACAGCGTTCTGCTGACGCGTTATTCATGTCAGGGCTTTTTTCTAAGGAATATATTTTCTCTGAAATTACACGTACCTGTGCTGCTTTTCGTACTAAGAGCGGCTACCAGGGTGAATTGTATATACGACTTCAGATATCACGTGGCTGTGGAGCAATCGGTTTAGATACAGCCTTAGCTGATAAGCCAGAATTCGTTATTATTGTTCAGCCATGCTTTGAACTCCCGGTAGAAAAACGCCGCTCTGGTCTAAAATTGACCCTTGCTAAGACACTACGTCGTAATCCAGTCAGTGCTTTAAATCCTGCATGGAAAACGGGTAATTATTTAAATAATATCCTCTGCTTAAGAGAGGCTAAAGCGGAAGGTTCTGACGAAGTTGTAATTTTAAATGTACGAGGAGAAGTAACGGAAGCTTCGGTGTCTAATTTAGCATTTGTTAAAGACGGTACTTTAATTACACCGCCTTTAGAGGTCGGTATTTTAGCAGGTATTACGCGCTCTATCACACTCGCTATTGCGGAAAAGATGGGAGTTCGTGTTATCGAGCGTATTATTAAACCAGATGAACTTTCTACGATGCAGGAATGTATGATTTTATCTACCACCCGGTGTCTAGCACCCGTGGGAAGTATAGACTCTATCCGTTATCATGTAGCCCCTGACTCCTTAACAGAAAAGCTTAATGAAGCATTTCTGAAGTTTGCGCATAGCTCATCTAAAGCGCATCCTGAACTTAAGGTGCCATGAGTAATTATTTGGGTATTGATTGGGGTGAGAGAAGGTGGGGTCTGTCTTTTGGGGATGACTTAGCAGTAGCAACACCACTTCCTGCGCTCATTGAAAAAGAAGAAGAGAAACGCTGGCTAAGCTTAGCTGATATTGTCACTAAGCGCCGTATTAATGCGTTTGTTGTTGGTTATCCCTATAATATAGACGGCACAGAGGGCTTTAAGATCAAAGAGGTTGATGTGTTTATAGATCAACTTTCAAAAAAGTTTTCACTCCCGGTTCACCGAGTAGATGAAACATTGACTTCCTATGAAGCTGAACAGGCTACGCCTAAATCTAAGCGACGGGATCAGCGCTCGAGTGGAATAGTTGATTCACGTGCTGCTACAATTATATTGCAGGACTACTTGGATCAAATTCATCCATTATAATGAAGTCGGAAAAGCCTAATCCTGTGGTCCGCTGGAAGGTCATATGTGCCTATGACGGATCTACTTTTGCAGGATGGCAAAGTCAGCCCAAGGGTCCTCCGCCAGCTCCAGCTTTGTCGGCAATTCAGGATATTTTAGAGGATCGATTAACCCTCATTCTTAAAACACCTATTCGTATTATTGCGAGTGGACGTACGGATGCTGGGGTTCATGCACGTGCTCAAGTTTTTCATTTTGATGCAGCATGGCGTCATGGGACAGTAAAATTTAAAGCTGCACTGCGTGCTACGTTACCGCTCACGATACAAATCGTATCGATCAAGAATGTGTCGCAAAAGTTTCATGCGCGCTATTCTCCGATAGGAAAGCGTTATATATATAATATATATTTAGGTGACGCGTCTCCCTTTGTTAGACCCTATGCTTGGGAAGTATTTGATCCACTCAATCTTGATGAAATGAAACAGGCAGCATCACTGCTTGTAGGGCGTCACGATTTTAGGGCTTTTTCAACAAGTGAAAATAAAGAGGACGAAAATACGGTGCGTCATCTAACGCGTCTTGAAATTAAAAAACGGGGAAAGCGCTTGGCCATTATCTTAGAAGGAGAGGGCTTCTTGCATAAAATGGCCCGTAGTATTGTTGGATCTTTAGTTGCTGTGGGTGAAGGTAAAGTAACGCCTAACCAATTAAGACAGATTTTGGATGGCAAAGTACGTGTAAACGCGGTTCAAACAGCCCCCCCGCAGGGTTTGTTCTTAGAAGAGGTCTTTTATCCGAAGCTTTAATTTTCAAGTTCCTGGCAGATTTGCATGCTATTGAAGCTCATAAGGATCGGATATAGCCTCCATGGGTATATGAAAAAGCCTTTGCACTTAGGGTGGGAGTAATACAGTATTAGTTACTTAATTATACCCATGAGATCTGCCTAAGTAAGTCCTTCCTTATCTGGGTTTTATCTGATGTTATAGTTACGTAATTATCTCATTTTCATGCACTTCGATAAGCCAACGTATACAGTCAAAAAGAGGCGTAAAAAAGATATTCCTAAGGGTTTATACACCAAGGATCCTGTGACTGGTGACATCATCTTCATGAAAGAGGTTGAGGACAACCAGATGGTTGTACCAAAAAGCGGTCACCATTTTCCAATCGGAGCGAAACAGCGTATTGCCGGATTAGTAGATCCGGATTCATGGAAAGAAAACAATGAAACGGTCTGTTCAAGTGACCCGCTCGAGTTCGTAGATTCACAACCTTATCCACAGCGCCTTAAGCGTTACCAAAAAGATAGTGGTCTACCTGAAGCTGTTATTAGCGGTGTAGGCTCAATTCATGGAATTGAAGTATCGATTGCTGTGATGGACTTTAGATTTTGCGGTGGTGCAATGGGTGCTGCTGCTGGAGAAAAAATCACACGTGCAATTGAAACAGCAGTAGAAAAGAAAATCCCTTGTATTGTTTTTAGTGCTTCTGGTGGTGCGCGTATGCAAGAGGGTATCTACTCGCTTATGCAAATGGCAAAAACCAGTGCTGCGTTAGGATGTTTATCTCAAGCTGGTTTACCTTTTATTTCTGTACTTACTCATCCAACGATGGGTGGTGTTACTGCAAGCTTTGCAACACTGGGAGATGTTATTATTGCTGAGCCTGGTGCTTTAATTGGCTTTGCAGGTGCACGTGTTATTCGTGATACCACAAAACAAACATTACCTTCTGGTTTTCAGACTGCAGAATTTTTACTTAAGCATGGTCTGGTAGATCAAATTGTAAGTCGTACAGATATGCGTGACCGTCTGGGTCAAATTCTGTCTGCCTTATATCTGAAACGTAAAAAGACAGCCTAAGTTTTTTTGCGGTGACTTCACGTTTTTCACCAGCCGAGTATTCGGCTGTTCAGGACTATCTCTTTAGCCTTAAGGCTAAAGGTGCTAAGTATGGTCTAGATAGGATGAGACTCTTTTCAAGTAAGCTGGGTAACCCAGAGAGTTCTTGTCCTTGTATTCATGTAGCAGGCACGAACGGCAAAGGTTCGGTTGCATCTATGCTCGAGAGCATCTTAAGGACAGCAGGATATAAGACAGGTCTATATACGTCTCCTCATTTGGTACGACTAGGAGAACGTGTGCAGGTAAATCGTACGTTACTAAAAGAGGAAGAAATTATTGCTTTCGTAAATGAATTAGCTCCGGTAGCAAAAAAGATTTTCTTAGAAGGCGGATCTGATGATGAACCAAGTTTTTTTGAGTTCATGACCGCTATGGCATTTTTACAATTTCAGCGTAAAAAAACAGATATCAATATTATAGAAGTGGGACTAGGTGGTAAGTTAGACGCTACTAATATTGTTCAGCCTGAAATAAGCGTTATTACATCGATCGGTTTAGATCACTGCGAAGTGCTGGGTGATACGCTAGAAAAAATTGCTGCAGAAAAAGCAGGAATTATAAAACCAGGTAAGCCAGTAGTTATTGGCCGTATGCCAATTGAGGCAGAAAACGTTATTCGAGATATCGCAAAGCGGTCAGGCTCTAAACTGATTTCTGTTAGGGAAGTCTACGGAGAGGATATAACCCATTATCCTGTAACTCGGTTAGCAGGTGACTATCAGCGCTGGAATGCTGCAACAGCTACATTGGTATGTCAGCTTTTAGACTCACGCTGGAAGATAACACAACCAATCATCCAAGAAGGGCTTGATCATGTTGATTGGTCAGGTCGTTGGGAGAAAATAACCTTAGCAGGTAGACCGCTTATCTTGGATGCATCGCATAATCCTGAAGGAGCCTCTGTTTTAGAAAGTAATCTTTCAGAACTCATGACGCATGTTAAGCAGTCCCCTGTGATTGTTACAGGTTCGTTAGGGCTAGCTCGTGCGTCAGCTCTTCTCACTACTGTAAGCCGTTATGCAAAGGATATTTATCTCGTTGTTCCAAATCAAAGTAGGGCATGTACCTATGAACAACTCGAAGCATTAATACCGCCTTCGTTTAAAGGGAAGATCTATCGTTCTACCGTAGAAGCTCTTTTTCCAGATCCTAAAACATGCACCGCTGGTAAGCCTGAGGACCTCGTCATTGTTACAGGTTCTATCTACTTACTCGGTGAGGTTATGGCTCGTATCCAACCTGAACGTGGTCAACAGGAGGGCCGTCTACAGGATTTTTAACTAATTAATTAGCAATCGAAGCAATTTTTGTTTGCGGTTCCCTGTAGGAATGACTCTTTGATGTTTCGCAACAGATGCTTCGGGCTTCGGTTGCACCGCTACTCATACAATGTCCCTGCATCCTTTCACAAGTCGTCTCATAGCTGATGTTGGTATTTCCTTCGGTGACGAAGGTAAGGGCCGCTTAATACCTGAAGTAACTGAAGAGTTAAGAGGTACACCAGCACAGGTATCCGTTGTTCTTAAAGTGAACGGTGGTGCAAATTCAGGACACACTGCTGGTGGCATTAAGCTTAACTTACTTCCTGCGGGTGTTGTTGAAAAAGATGTTAAGTATTTAGCTATTGGAAGTGGCGTTGTAGCTGATCCACGTAAGATATGGTGGGAAACATTACCTTTAGAGAAAAAAGGACATGCAATTTTAAGCCGTCTCGTCGTTGATGAACGCACGCTCGTTTCTGATGTATGTCACCGTTTACTCGATTTGGCTTGGGAAGATTACCGGGTTAAATGCTTAAATGAAGAGCCTCGTGGTTCTACCGGTCGTGGTATTACGCCTGCTTACTTAGATGAAGTAGGTCAGTGGCAAATTACGTACGCAGATTTTCTTGGTGGCGCAAATTACTTTGCGCGTAAATTAACGCAACGAGCAGAGCGTGCTATTCGCACGATTCAGCACGTTTGCCAAGTCAGTGAAGAAACGTGGAAGAGTTTTTTCACTAAATTAACGGAAGCAGAACTTCGTGCTAATGCAGAAGCAATTGAACTGGGCATATTGAAAAAAGAGGATGTTGATTTCCTACAGTTTATGGGCGAGAAGCCTTTCACGCTTAATATCGCTCGTATCATAGAAGTTTACTGGAACGCAGGAAAATCATTATCGAAAAATATTGGTGAAGTACGTGAGCTTATTCTTAAGGAGATGCTTGCAGGTCACACCATTATTGGAGAATTCGGTCAGGCATATTGGTTAGATAAACGTCATGGTTATTCACCCAATGTTACTGCTTCTCATACCTATACACCTGAAATTTTTGAAAGTGCAGGCATTCCTGTGCAGCGTGTACACACCTTTGGTGTAGCAAAAGCATATGATACCAAAGTTGGAACACACACCTTCATCACAGAGATGGATGGCAGTCATCCGCTCGCTATCAAACTAAAACAAATTGAGTTTGGAACGAGCACAGGACGCCAACGCATGGTAGGTTGGTATGATGCGATTGAAAAGGGTGATGCGCTTCGTTACGGAGGTTTCCAAGATTTAATGATTAATAAACTCGATGCACTGACTTATTCAGGTGCATGGAATGGTGAATTACTTATCTGTACGGCATATCAGGATAGCGCTGGCAAACTCTACAAACATGTACCGCGCAATGAAGTTATTCGTAAATCATTAAAGCCTGTTTACACGGCTTATCCTGGTTGGAGTGAGGATATTTCCGGTGCACGTAAATTTGCTGATCTTCCCGTAGCTGCGAGACGCTATGTTGCAGCTATGGTTAAATCATTACTCGAAGTTGCGTATGCAGATCAAACGTGGCCAAAGGATTTACCTAACCTGCGTTATTTAGGGGTTGGACCACTTCCTTCTCAGATTATTAAGGATGTTCCACCAACCTTAGAGTTAATCAAACTCGCATAAAAAAACCCGGCTGTAAAAGCCGGGTTTTTTGTTAATACGTTTTAGCTTATTTAGACTGAGGTAGTGTGATTTCTCTTACCCAAATATTACGATAAGCGACACGGTCTCCATGGTCTTGGAGCTGAATTGGTAATTTTGCTGCGTGTGCTTTGTACTTTGGATAACCGCGATATTCGGTTGGTCCTTTGAGAACCACATCATATTGAATGAGTACGCCGTTATGTAACACGGTTTCACGAGCTGGACTTATGAGTGAGCCATCTGATGCAAAACGAGGAGCAATGAAGATTACATCATAAGTTTGCCATACCTCTGGTGGACGGCATGCATTTACGAGCGGAGGATGTTGCTTGTAGATAGAGCCAGCCTGACCGTTTACGTAAGTAGTATTGTTATATGAATCTAGTACTTGGAGTTCATATAAGCCCATCATGAATATACCACTGTTTCCTCGTGATTGACCTTTTTTATCTCCGATTGGTTTTGGCTCACGAAATTCGATATGTAACTGCATATCGCCAAATGCAGCTTTTGTTTTCATGTAGCCTGATTTTGGAATAACTGTCAGAGCCTTATCTACAATTTCCCAACCTTTAGAACCTGCTTTAACAGGTTCCCATGCGTTAAGATTGGTTCCGTCGAATAATACGACAGCGTCTGAAGGAGCTTGGCCTTCATTCGCTGTAATGATTGGAGGAACGGGCGAGTAGTATTCTGTTTCTTCAGCTTTAGGTAAGTTAGGATCTTCTGCAGCCAAGAGTGCTACAGGAGTTCCTAGAATAGCTAAGCTAAGTAGGTATTTTAGTTTTGGGATCATAAGAATATATTTTAAGACAAAGGGGATGGGTTTGTTGTCCAAAGCGACTTGGGGCTATTTAAGTCTTGGATAATTCCACTAATATTAGTCTGTGTTTGGCAAATAGATTGAATTTTTTCCTTATCTAAAATCATCCAAGCCGTAGAAAGAGCATCTGCTTGGGCTGCTGTTTTTGCGATAGCCCATGTCCTTCTATTCGCGTCGACGTTATCTTGGGAAAGTGGATTTATAATATGATTGCCCTTAACGGTAGTTCCAGAGCTTCCAAGTGCATTATGTTTTAAGTGGACGTAGCTACCCGTTACGGAGCCACCTATTCCTATTTTCCATCCTTCAGGTTCTGGACTACCTAAAGCGAGTAAACTACTGCCGCCGCTCACTAAGAGTGCTTGATCAATATCCCAGGCTTTTAATTCTTCTGCAGCAAGATCCAGACTATAACCTTTACCGAAAGCACCTAGGTCTAAACTCACAGGGCCATTTTCAACTGCGACGTGATAGGATGATTCATCCATGAGAAGCTGACCACGGTTTTGCGTGTAAACGCCGAGTGCTGGATCGAATGCTCCTAAGGTCATTGCTTGATAGGTTAAGCATAATTTAAGGCATTCAAATACACGGGGACTTACCTGGAGTACTTTTCCAGGAGTAAGATTACTGATGAGGGAAATTTCGCTCGTAGGTAAGTAGCGACTTAATTCAGATTCGGTTTTGTCAATTATGCCCCACAGTGCTTGGGCTGCCTGCTTTGCGTAACTAGCATCTTGAGTTACTAGACGTACTTCGAAATACGTGGCCATCGCATCGTGACGAAAAATATGGATAGGATTAGCCACGGTGAGCGTCTTCGGGTGTAAATAAGACAAGTAACATATCTTGTCTTTGGCCGATAAATTCCTGTGTCCACGTTTTACCTAATTTTTGCGCAATGCGTGGAGCTTCTTCTAAAGAAGAAATAACGGCATTTTGATTTAGATGATCAGGTAGTTCAGTGAAGTAGCCTACATGATTAAATTGGCGTAGGTACCAAGGTAATGGCCAATAGTCTTTACTTACGACTGCGATAATAAAAGGAGAAGTTGTTTGGTTTAAGCTAGCTACATAGTCCAAGCGTTTCGATAAGCGCTCGAGATCGGGTGAAGTCCCTGAATAGCAAAAAGGATTTTGAGAATCATTTTGGTAGCGAAAACATAACCGGTCAGTCTGTCTTATAAGGAGAAAGAGGGTGAGTAATGTGACCGAGCGCTGAAGAATAGGATTAGGTTTGTTTTCAGGAAAATTCCATATGCTCGCCATGCCATACCCTGCAACCACTACGGCAGGTAAAAGAAATTCTAACATAAGCCACGGAGTTTTATATGGGGTAAGGCTATAAATGGTTAGAATGAGTAATCCGTAGATAACAAGAAATTGTATGAGAAAAGCGGTGCTGTTTGGTAAAAAACTTCGAACGGCTCCCACTGCTCCAAATAAAAGCACTATCCAGCCAAAAAAGGGGAAGGATAATTCCGTAGGTTTTATTAACCAGGTTATGTAAGTAAACCACGGCTTCTCATGACCTGATCCTGCGGCTCTGTGAGTTAAAAGAGGAAGTGATTTAAAAAAATCATAAAACCCGGATGGGTTTTGTCCCATTGAAGAATAGCCAAGCAGAGTAACTATACTGATAACAAGGATGACGAGACTGATCGAAAAACGAACACGTTTTTCATCAACTAAAGCTGATTTTAAATTCATCAAGGCCGTACGAGTAGATTTTATTTTTACTAAAATAAAATACGATAGACCTAGGCATAAAAATGAAACCAGAGCTGATTCTTTTGTGCATATTGCTAGTCCTGCACTGAGACCTACGAGCAGTGCCCATCGTAAATGACCTGTAAGCCAGAACCGACTTAATGAACCTATAAGAAGGAGTGTAGAAAAAATGAGAATCGGTTCATGCAGGCCGTATCTCCCATAAAAAACGAAGGGAGCTCCAAGTGCTAACAGGAGCGCTGACGCCATGGTTGCTCCTGTTATAAATTCGGGGAGTAGTCCTAAAATTAAAACGGTTGCTGCTACGGTAAAAACAGAACTTAGCCGCAATGTGGCAGAGTCCATCTGGCTTAAGGATTTAACGCCGTGAAATTTAAACACGTAGCTTTCAAGCCAAGATAGCGAAGGGCCATGACGATCATGTGGATCGTATTGATAGGTCCCGTTTTCGAGTCGCTCTGCGGTGATGACAGCATTGACTGCTTCATCTGTATGAACAGGTCTTTGATCAAGACCTGCTCTATAAAACAAAGCTACAGCAAGAGCTATACAGCTAAGCCATAGCCAAACTCTAGCATCAGGAAGAAGATTTACCGTAGACTTCAACTTCGATGTAGTGGTTCATTTCGTTTGAGCTGTTACCACGGCTATACAAACGAACATAACGGCCCTTAACACCTTTAGCTTCAATTAAACGACCTTCATACGTTTCGATGTAGAGGTGATCTTGACCTGCACCAAGACCTAGCTCGTTACCGGTATCGCTGTTGTAGATCGTTTTAACATCTTTTGAAAATGTTGGATCATCCGAAATTTGTACAACGACATCAAAGTAGACGCGTGCTTGTGAATGATAATGCCATAATGCAACGGCATAAATCGTACCTGATTTTTGAAGATCGATTTGAACCCACTGCTTGCCTTGGCCTAATTCAACAAAGTTTCCTTCATCGCCACTTTTTTCACCGTCGGTTACTAAGGTTAAATCACCAAGTACGGGATCTTTATCGCTAGAGGTAACTGGCTTATTGAGAGCTAGGTTTACCGTGCCTTGAGGAACTAAGATATCAGCTCTACGACCTGAATGCGGTGCTTCTAGGTTAGGCAACTTGAGTGGTACAGGTGTTCCTGCGAGCATAGGCTTAGGAAGAACGACCTTTAAAGGAACGAGGTCTTCAGCACGTGCTACACCGATTAAGGATAAGCCACATGCAAGCGTTAAGCAGGGAAGTGTTAATGAAGAAACTTTAGTTAACAGTGATTTCATATTTTTAAATCTTCAGCAGTAATTTCTATCTTCTTTCCGGTGAGAACAGCTTCGCAAGCTTTGAAGATTGCGATTTCACTTTGGAATGCTTCATCAGCAGGGCAGTTAAGCTTTGCTTTACCACGTATGGCGTTGAAGAAGTTTTCTAAATGAGGTTGGTGAGCTGGCTTGTTAAGAATAACAGGTAGATCAAAGGTAGCGAGTGCAGCAGTTTCACGTGCATCGACAACCGCATCAGCGCTTGGGTCAGGCGCAGGAGCGGCTTGGGCTTTTAATAGCTTACGTCTGATCCAAGGTTCCCAGTCACGGGCATTAGCTTCACGGTAAATTGCCGTGTATTTTGGATTTTCACTCATCTTGAGTGTTCCTTCAATTCCCATGAATTGTTCAAAATAACCACCAGCACTGGTTGTCGTTTGAACTTGGTAAAAAGCACGTGCTACACCTTGAGATGTGTTGTATTTGTACACAACCATCGCGTTATCGAACCACTCGTGATTTTTATAATAATCACTACCACCGTCTGCGGTCACTGAAACAGGAGGACCGCCAAAGAACCAATTAAAGATATCGATTTGGTGTGCACCTAAATCAGAAAGAGGGCCTCCGCCGAATTTCTTAAACCATCTCCAATTGCGAAATTCATGCATGTTGCTAAAGCCATATTTTTCTAATGTGGCTTGTGGAATAGCAGCACGGTTTGGCCAACCGAGATCTTCACTCACAGCGCGGTTCCATTGACCGTTTGCTGTAGTAATCTTGCCGAGTAAATTAGCCTCACCTAATAGACGGTTTTTAGCGACCAAGTAACGAGGATTGCTGCGGCGTTGGTGACCGATTTGGAGTAAGCGTCCTGTTTCGTTCATAGCCCTAACCATCGACTTAGCACCTTCGATGGTATTGGACATCATCTTTTCGCAGTAAACGTCTTTGCCTGCTTTCATGGCAGCAATCGAAATAGGTGCGTGCCAGAAGTCAGGGGTAGCTACGATAACCGCTTGAATATCTTTTTCGTTCGCAAGCATCTCATCGTAGTCGCGGTAACTTTTTACCGTTTGGCCAAATTTTTTGAGATACTTTTCTCCGTACTGTCTATTGTAATCCCAGATATCGCAGATCGCGACAAACTTAACTCCTGGAATTTTGAGTACGTCATCGAGAAGTACGCGACCTTGAGCACCAATACCGACTAAAGCGACATGGAGTACTTCTGAAGGAGATACGCTCGCACTTAAAAGTTTTGCAGGACGAGCAAACGCAAGGGCAGCTCCTGCTGTTGCAGCGGTTGCAATAAAACTACGCCTATTGAGTTGCTGGTCTGCTTGAGAAGAATCGTGTGTGCTCATTAGCGAGTTAAGGAATAACGGTTGTGTCTGGAAAGAAGAAGTGCGTTAGCAATGAGTACGGCATGAATTGCTAACCATGCGACACCGTCTTCTTGACGAATGAGTAGTAAACCCACCATGAGCATCGTGTATAAAACTGCTGTAAGTACGAGCGATACACGTGTCCAGATACCTAACAGAATAGCTGCACCCAAAATAACCAGTGCATAACCTAAGCAAGCGTAGAAAGGTGTAGTTAAGATTTGAGGCAATAAAGGCTCATCTAAGAACTTTGTTTTTAATACTTCAGGAATTCCGTGGTAGTGACTAATACCGTAAACTTTCTTGGATACTTCAACAACAGCACCACTGGAATCAGGAACTCCGTTTGCATCAAGCAAAGGTTGTTGGGTTGTGATTTTTTCTGAGAATTTTTCTAGACCTGCTAAAAGCGTGCGTATTCCTATCCAAAGGCGAAGGGTTAAGAATGCCCAAGTTTGGCCGGTTGTATCGTGGGTGTAGTTTTGTGATGAACTCATAGGGTAATAGTCAGTTATTTAAAAATGGGTAATAGGGTTTAATAACGTAATTTTAGTAGCTTAGGATGGCTAGATTTCGTGGTTGGTATACGCATTCAATATATACACAAATTAGATCAATCTAAGACGATTTGAGGGGTATATGGTTACGATGATAGAACAATTGATATTTTAGAAGCAAAAGTGAGTTTTTTAGACATTTTTTTAGCTTTTTAGAGGTAAAGCTTACGATTGCCAAATATCGGGAGAATAGAACAATGGATGTTTACGTAAATGTCTGCCTTTAAACCACTCCCTCTTGGAAGGACGATACCTAATCGGGTGCATGCAGTTTCCTGCAGTTTGCCTACGATTGAGGCAGTCCGTGGGTATGAAGAAAAGAAGCCTGAAATAACGGCGCATTTAACGTCTGGCTATCCTCGGTTTGTGGTGCACCCGCTTGTTTTACAGCTAACGGCCTACTACTATAAACAGTCTGGATTTGTTGGCCTTAAGCTATGGCTTGTTTCATCTGAAAAGATAGCAAACCGACTAGAAGCTTATCTTAAATCGGCCTCTTCAGTGACACGTTTTCATGCAGACGGGATCTACGGCGTCGCACATAAAGATGACGCAGATACAAATGCTAAAGCCAAAAGCTTTTTGCAGCACATGGGTGGCTTTCTTCCGTCACGCCAGGCTGAGGATCAGTTAGTTAAGCTTGGTTTATTGGCTAAAGCGGCAGAGGAAGAACTCTACCAAGGGGAGAGTGAAACTACTATTAAGCAGTACTTACAGAAAGCACTACCTGGTGCATCCTCTGAAGATTTATTTTTAACGGGCAGTGGGATGAATGCGATTTATTCTGCATTCAAATCGGTCTCAGAAATCCAAGCTAAAAAAGGCAAAACGATTTGGATACAAATCGGTTGGTTGTATTTGGATACAATCGCTATTCTCAAAAAGTTCACCTCAAGTCCTTCGGATTATATTTTTATTTCAAATATTTTTGATTTAGGTGCCCTACAGTATTTACTTGAAAAGCAAGGTGCTAAGATAGCAGGTGTTATTACGGAGATACCCTCTAATCCTTTAGTGCAGACATCAGATGTAAAACTGCTGAGTAGCTTGTGTAAAAAACATGACGTATCGCTTATTTTAGATACTTCGATCGCTTCGTTATTTAGTGTGAACGTATTTTCCTACGCTGATGTGCTTGTAAATAGTTTAACTAAATACACGGCAAGTGAAGGAGATCTCATCGCAGGACTTGCTGCGATTAATCCAAAGTCAAAAGACGCCTCGGAATTACGTAGGTTAATTGGAAACTCGAGAGAAATATTGTACGTGCGGGATATGGCACGTCTTGCTGCACAGATTTTAAATACAGAAGTCGTATTAGCTAAAATTGCGGACAATACGCTACGTGTAGCGCAGTTTTTAGAAAAAGACTCCCGTGTTGATTCCGTTTTTTGGGCTTTAGAACCAAAATCTAAAGACAACTATCTTGCGATTGCTAGAAGTCCTACCTCGGTAGGTAGTATGATAACCTTTAGTGTTAAGGGTTCTCTCGATACTTTTTATGACCGTCTTTCTTTTCCTAAAGGTCCTAGCTTTGGAATGAAAACAACACTCATTTGTCCATTCATGTACTTAGCCCATTATGATATGGTGAATAGTGCTGAAGGACGTAGAGAGTTACTCTCACACGGAATTAATGCTGATATTTTACGTCTGAGTGTTGGATCTGAACCAATCGAAGATATTATTGAAGCCCTTAACTTAGCCTTAGGATAATTTATGTCCGTTAAATCTTGGTTTCCTACCTACATTTACAGTAAGCCACTTCAAGCAGCAGGTTTAGCTAAGCTAAACAAAGAGATTGTTGATGAGTGTCATGCTCTACGAGACTACGATAAAGCAGGGCGTGAATGGTCAAAGAAGAATTATCCAGGTGGCTATACAAGCTATGCTTCTATGAATCAGCTTCAGCATTTCTCATCTACCTTTGCTGAATTAGAAAAAAAGATAACGAAGCATGTGTTAAGTTATAGTAAAGCGCTTGATTTTGATTTGAAGGGGAGAACGGTACGAATGACAGATTTTTGGGTTAATATTATGCCACCTTCGGCTGCCCATTCGCTGCACTTACATCCTTTGGCTTTTATTAGCGGTACCTATTATGTTTCTACTCCTAAGGGCTGTCCTGGATTAAAGTTTGAAGATCCGCGTTTAGATCGTTTCATGGCAGCACCACCGCGTACTGCTAATGCAAAGCGTGAAAATAAACCGCATATAATTTATCCTGCTAAAGCAGGGAATCTCATCTTGTTTGAAAGCTGGTTAAGGCATGAAGTTGCTCAAAACCGGGTTGAAGAAGAGAGAATTAGTGTAAGTTTTAATTACAACTGGAGTTAACGCAGTCGCGATAAAAAGTAGGTTGCTATCACAACCATCCCTGCATTTGGAATCCAAGCAGCGGTTTGTGGATCAACCCACTGCTTCATTGCGAGAGAGCCTCCGATTGTATTGAAAATATAATACAAAATAAATAATCCGATGGCTTTTGATACGCCTACTGCTGGATTTACTCTTACGCCTGCGATTGCAAAAGGGATAGCGATTGCGATCACAATTAAGGG
>Ga0214166_1000024_pt1 | contig 74666 bp, 100 predicted proteins | sample TroBogepilimnion_27_FD_153005 | JGI IMG/M metagenome (GOLD analysis project Ga0214166, IMG submission 153005) | Freshwater microbial communities from Trout Bog Lake, WI - Practice 18AUG2009 epilimnion v3 | ecosystem: Environmental > Aquatic > Freshwater > Lake > Epilimnion/Euphotic zone ...
TACGTTGCTGGTTCGCCTTACACGCCATTTGCTCAATTAACTGAATCTCAGGTGCAGGGATGGGTCACATCGGCTTTGGGTGCAACTCAGGTTTCCGCATTAGAAGCCAACATTGACCAACAAATCCAACAACAGGTCACACCAACATCGGTTAATCTGACGCCACCTTGGAGTGCATAATGGCAGTTTCAGCAGCAAATATAGCATAAGGATAACTAAATGACAACGACCAATAACCTTTCTGTTTTAGCTAGAACTGCAAATACTCTTACGAGTGTTGGCTCTAACGGACAAGTGTTAACTTCTAATGGTTCTGCAGTTTATTGGGGCGCTGGTAATGGACCTGCATTTAGTGCATACCAGTCATCTGCACAATCATTAAGTTCAGCGACGACAACTCTTGTGCAGTTCCAAACAAAAGAATTTGATACAAACTCAGCTTTTAATAATACAGGTTCAACAGTTGGTTCGGCACCAGCTTGGTCGTTTAATCCACAAGTTGCTGGATATTATCAAATTATAGGAGGAATTGCGGTTAGTACTACACCTCAAGAAACTGTAACTTTCATTTATAAAAATGGAACAAGATATAAAAATGGTACTGACGTATCTGCAAGTTCAGGAAGTTCTGTAGTAACTTCTTTGGTTTATTTGAACGGATCTAGCGACTACGTTCAAATTTATGGTTACGTAACAACGGGTCAAAATTTGGCAGCATCAATTAATTCCACTTATTTCCAAGGTGTAATGGTTAGAGGCGCATGATGGCGGTAATTGGGAAATGATTCTAAAATCTGGTGATGTTGTGGATTGGCAACCGAATCAACCACATGAATTTATTGCTTTAGAAGATAATTCACGAATAGAAATATTGTAAAAGGCGGCGGTGTAGTTAATGATTACCAAACGAATAAATAATAATAAAAGGTAGAAAATGACACAGGCATATCAATTAGGTGATCTTGGACAACTACTGACAGTTGATGCTGTCGGTAACAATATCACATTGGCTGCCAATAGTGTTGGTATTGGTAACAGCGCACCGACGACTAGATTGTCAGTCAACGGTACAACATACTTACAGGGTAACGTAACATTTACACAGGGTATCGTTGATTCGACGGGCAGTCAGGGTACAGCCGGTCAAGTACTTACATCTAATGGTAGCGGTAACGTATATTGGTCAACTGTATCCGGTGGCGGTGGTGGTTCAGTAAACGTTGCTGCTCAGTATACATGGACTAATACACAGACGTTTACAAATACAATTACGTTTAGTGGTTCTATTGTAGCAAATACTATCAATGCTACTTCTATTGTACTTTCTACAAATACTTTATCTATTGGAACTGCAGCATATCACGTTGCAAACGGCAACTTAGGTCTCGGTACTTCATCACCAGCTGCGACACTCGATGTCGTTGGCACTGTGAATACTTCGAAAGCTAATACGCTTCAACAGACACTGACTTTTAATGCTACTCAGACTTGGGATACTTCACTCGGTCAAATAGCTACAGTGACTTTGACAGCCAACGTAACTTTCTCTGCACCCTCTAACTTGAAAGTCGGTACTTATATTCTTCACATATATCAAGACTCGACTGGTGGTAGAACTGCTACATGGAACTCGATATTTAAGTGGCCAGCTGGTGTTGCCCCAGTATTAACTACTAACGCATCAGCACATGACGTATTATCATTCGTCTCAGACGGTACCAATCTTTATGGATCATTCTTACCTAATGTCAAATAAATAACATAAATAGCCAACAGGGGAAAGTGAACCAATGGCAGACGTCAATTTTAAAGTCAAAAATACATTAGTCGTTAATACGGCTTTTTCGGCAAATTCTACGGTCGTTAATCTAGGCAACGTTACGATCACACCAACCAATATAACAATTGGTAATTCTTCTGTCAACGTTAGTATCAATTCTACTTCCGTATCTACAAATTCTGCTATTACAGTCGGCGTAGCTTCTATCAATACTACTGCGCTCGTTGCTGGAGCTAACGTTTATTTAGACACTTCTAAATTAAATCTTGGTAATAGTACTGTTTATGTTATAGCTAATTCTTCCGTCGTAAGTATGTCGAACGGTATGTTTACCGGTACCATTTCTTCAGCACAAGCAAACGTATTATCTCAGACACTCGCTGACGGTACGACTATCAATTGGGATACTTCTGTTGGTCAAATAGCTTATGTAACATTGGGAGGCAATAGAACTATGGCTGCTCCCTCAAATCTTAAAGTAGGAACATATATATTACATGTGAATCAAGACGCCACAGGAAGTCGTACATTGACATGGAATTCTGTATTCAAGTGGACAGCTGGAGTTTCTCCAGTTCTTTCTACTGGTGCTAATAAAAAAGACATCTTTACATTTATGAGTGATGGTACAAACTTGTACGGATCATATCTACCGGACGTAAGGTAATCAAATGTTTGTAGCCTTTATTCCTAGACCAACACAGATCGTTAACATATCTTCTGCTGCTAACAACGTTAATTTGTATACGCAGGCAAACAGTCCTACGTATCCGTTGAATCTATTAGCTTTTATCAACGCTTCAGTTGGTTCTTCTTCTAATACGAATCCAGCTTTTAGAACTGGTACAGGTTGGACTCCGGGTACATGGCTCTATATTCAAAATTCAAACACGATCACTGGTGGTGTTGGTCCGACCGGTAATACCGGTTCTCCAGGTTCTCCGGGTTCTCCGGGATCGACTGGTTCTCCCGGTCCTGCGGGTTCTCCGGGTGCTACGGGTTCTACTGGTTCTACTGGTTCATACGGTTATGGAGGTGCCGGTGGTGCTGGTGCTTATGTAAATTATCAGGGTTGGGGGGCTAATTATCCAAGCGAACCAGTAAACGGTTATGGAGGTAGCGCAGCTTCTTCGGGTGCTCCGGGTGGTACTGGTGGTCCTGGAGGTACAGGTGGTGCAGGAACTCCCGGTGGTACTGGTGGTCCCGGTGGTGCAGGAACTGCGGGTGGATCTGGCGCGCCGGGAGGTAACGGCGGTATCGCTTTTCAAGCAGATACAGTATCGGGTCTTATTACTGTATTGAATAACACGACGACTATTAGTGGTGGAACTGGCGGACCTGGCGGTCCCGGCGGACCTGGCGGTCCCGGCGGACCTGGCGGTCCTGGTGGTCCAAGAGGTGCTGGTGGTCCGGGTGGTCCAGGTGGTCCAGGTGGTCCGGGCGGCATCGGAGGTGGTGGAGGCGGCGGCGGTGGCGGCGCTGGTTTCTATAACCCAGGCTTTTATTTACCGGGTTCTGCTTTAATGTATACGATCGCTGGATCTGGTGGCGGTGGTGGTGCAAGTTGGACTTCTCCAGGTGCTGGTGGGTCTGGTGGTTTTGTAACTATTCCGGCCTATACGACTTATGCACCTGCACCAAAGGGTTGTTCACCGATAGCAACATATCATCCTGCGACTAATTATTATGCATCCGGCGGTGCGCCGGCTTCGGGTTCATCACCGGGCGGTGGCGGCGCAGCTTGGGGTTATGGAGGTGCTGGTGGTGCTGGTGGTGCTATAAATGGTTCTGGAGGTAATGGTGGTAATGGTAACGCTCGTGCGACAGCTCACTATGCTCCTGCTCCTAAGGGTTGTTCTCCTGTCTTCACCGGTTATACTTACGATCTATACACAGTAGGCGGTGCTGGTGGTGCTGGTGGTGGTAACGGATCGACAGGACCTACTGGTCCTGTCGGATCACCGGGTTCACCGGGTAGTACAGGACCGACAGGACCTGCTGGTTCTCCTGGTTCGCCCGGTCCTATTGGACTTGCAGGATCACAGGGTCCAGCAATATCAGGCAATTCAAACATAGTTTACGTAAGCGCGGGTACACGTAACGGACCAATTAGCTAAGGTAAAAAGACATGGACATTCACTACAAAATCATTAAAGTATTTCCAGAAGAACACTCTATAGTCGTTAGATTTTTTACTGACGTATTGACAGAAGAAAAGCTGTCTGTTGATCCAGATATTACTAATAAACTGTCTGATGGATCTCCAGAAAGATGCAGAACTGATTATAACATAAATCTTCCAGTACCTGCACCTGCTGACGGCGAATTAGAAAAATACATTATGTTACATGCTCCGGTTCAGTGGTTTATAATGCATGAAAAAATTGCAGATCCAAATGTTGACACTTCACTTTCGCATATTCAACCATTGATAAATGCAAAAGTTACAAAAACTATTGGACCCGAATCTACATCTATCACTCTACCTACACCTACGTCGATGGATACTAGTGGTGGTGCTATGTCAGACGATGATATTGCTAATCTGTTAAAGAAAGTAACGATCGATAAATCTACTAAGTAGTTATGAAATATAGTCAAAAATTAGTTGATGACATCTATTATTATGATGGCGAAAACAACGTGTATGATAATAGACATGATCTTCTATTATCTACACGTTCTAAAACAAAGCTGTTCTATTATTATGATGACAAGTTTGATAAAGTAGAATGGACTAAAGAACCAATCGAAGATTTGCAGACTCTATATACTCGTAGAGCTCAACAAATTCGAGATCAATACGAATACGTGATATTGTGTTGGTCTGGAGGTGTTGACTCTACGACTATATTAGAAACTTTCTATTACAATAAAATTCATATCGATGAGATCTTATTAGTAGGTGCTTTTTCTCAAGATTCGGCTAGAGGCGATGACTCAAATCATAACGGAGACATCTATCATAATGTATGGCCTACTCTAAAAACTTTAGATCTTCCTAATACTAAAATTACAGTCAAAGATTACTCATTAAACTTCGATAATCCTAATAATTTTTCATTGATCAAAGATTATTCTGATGATTATATGAAATTCTTAGGTCCAATGATTAGTGTTCACAATCTGTTTTGGTATGATCTTAAAAAGTTTGTCTTACCTAATAATGAAAAAAAAGCATGTTATATCATGGGGTCCGATAAGCCTAGATTGAATATTGACTCTTTTAAAAATAGCTTTTTTACTGAATTCAACGATGCTTCAGTAACAGACTACGGGGCAAACTTTAAAGATGAAAACTTAGAACGAGTTAATTTTTATGCTCATCCAGATGCTGAAGCTATTATAAGAAAACAATTACATATTTTATTAAAGTTCTATATTAAGAACGTACAAATTGAAAAAAATATGACTCATGATGATTTTCAAAAACATTATATCACGATCGTGAATACTTTGATGTATGATTTGAAAAATCCTTTAAGACACAAATCTAAAAAATCTGTAATAGCTTGTATCAGTGAGAGAGATAACTTTATAGTCAATAAGCAAGATTCTGAAATATATAAATTGTTTAGAAACAATCTTCTTAAGATCGATAAAAGAATAGCTTACAAGAGACAAGCTTTTCAAACGAAAAGATATTATATCACGGAAAGATTATCAACCCCATGATGTATGTTTTCTATTTTCTTTTGTGGACATTTGTGGTATACTGTATGCACAGAATAGTGCATGTACTTCCTTATGTCAATAAGATTCATAGTGATCATCATAAACAAGTTTCTCAGGCCACGATACGTGGATTACATTGGACTAACTTATTTTTATATTTTGACAGTTGGAAAAGTACAGCAGATCAATGGATTACTGAAGTCATTCCTACTATAATTTTAGCTTGGATGACAGGGCAATGGTGGCTATTTGGTTTTTATTATATTTGGGCAGCATTGATTCAAGAATCAATTGAACACAATCCTAAGTTTAATTTATATCCATTCATAACGAGTGGACAATGGCATCTTATTCATCATAAAACGCCTTCTAAAAACTATGGTGTGTTTTTTCCTATTTGGGATATGATATTTGGTACATGGCAGGGTTTAGATGGCGACATACAAAAATTGGCTAACAAGTAACATTGTAGAACGTAAAGATACTGGTATTGACTTAAAAGTCACATTGACAAAGATCGATGAATGGGAACTAGATACTTCTTTCGAAGAAGCTTCTATCAATGTAGTCAAAACTATCACCAATTTGAACAAACCTCTTTATATTGGTCTTAGTGGAGGTTTAGATTCAGAATATGTTTGTCGTATATTTGATGAAGAGTATGTCCCATATACACCAGTCGTAATAGAAACGCCGGGTAATCAATTAGAATTGAGTTATGCTTATAAGTTTTGTAAAAAATATAATAAAGAACCCGTCATTATAAAAAAGACAGAAGCTGATATGCTTCATCATTACTACGATGAAATTCTAGTAAAATGTTCTGGTTTTGGTCATAATTCAGTCGCGATGTATATCATAGGTCAATATGCAAAAGATAGAAACGGCATATTTGTAATGGGTGAACATCTGATCGATGAAAAAGAAAAAGGTGGATTCAATGTAGGTGCCAACGAGTGGGATTTCTACAATGATCTTATATTAGGTGAAGATAATACACACTACTTCTTCAATTATACACCTGAAATAAGTTATGCTATGATCAGAGATTTTCCAATCTATAAAGATATACAGAAGTGTAAGTCTGAATTGTATGGTCTTGAATATAGACCAAAAATGATATATCAGTATAGTGACAAATATGTATCCACTTTAAGAATTTTGAGACATAGCAAAGTGTTGCCTCACAATCCTAACTTTACTTTTGGTGATAGAGATACATATCTAGATCTATTAAAATCTATGAGAGATAAAGATGGAAGAACCAAAAGTAACGATAGACGAAGAAAACAAACTCGTAGAGTCAAAACAAAATCTGCGTGAGCTTAGAGCTAACAGCGCTAAATGGGCATGGGAATCAGATGTCTATACAGATTTTGAACAGACTTATGGCAAGTATTTGTTACTTCCGTTTGCTATACCTATCATTCAACCAAAAAGTATGGATAGATTTTTAGAATTTTTCTTTACTAAATCAAAAGATGCGGTAAAGATAAAAGCAGATATGTTAAGTGATGAAGCAACAAAAAGATCATGGTCACCTTACCGTCAAATAACAAGCGTATCTGGTAAACATTCTGATATTTGGTCTGATAATCAACAACCGGAAATCTATACACAGTTTCCTGAACTTTTTGAACAGATTCATGAATACATGCCTTTTATAGATCGACCAGATTTTAAATGGTTTATGTGGTCTGCTAATAAAGACGTGCCTGCACACAGAGACTATGGATCACAAATCGATGCGCCGGTTGGCATCAGAATAATGTTGTATGATGATAATCCCGTCCAATCTCTTAGCTTAAAAGTCGATCCTATTGATAAACCTGACTATAAATCTGACTACTATCCAATAGTATATCCGAAAGAAGAAACTAATACTTTTGCTTGGAATAATTTAAGACAGAAGCATGCAAGTTTCTATACCAAAGGACATAGAAAGATTCTTATGATTGTTTCAGCCAAAGAAGTATCAAGGATCGTTAGTACAAAAGAAAACAAAAAGAGACTCAATCAATACGTAGACTTATTGGATAGAAGCATCTCAAAATATAAAGACTACGCAGTAATCGATACAGACAATGATTATAGAGACTATTTGGCATTCGATGGGACAGAACCTATAAATAAAGTCATGAGTCACGGAGAAACGAAATGACTGCTAACGTACACCAATACTTTTATAAGACCGCCAATCAATCATGGAATGACGTAAAATCGACGGCAAATACAACTCAGACTGATGCATGGAAAGCTTGGCAAAACAACGTAGTTCAGGCTTATCCAGGTTTTATTGCCGTACTTTCAGATGAAAATATCGATGCTAATACGATGCGTAAGACATGGTCATTGGCTAATGATTCTGTGGCTAAAGCTTTTTGGAATACGACTCATGATGCTAACAATTCTTATTATGCAGCCGTATTATCAGAAATTATCAATACACCATCTTTCGAAAAACATTATTTTAAAGTGACAGTCGAGTATCAAGACGGTACAGAAAAAACACTGATCAATCCACTACCTCAAGCAAATATTGCATCTTCTAATACATAATGATTTATGCCCTTACATCTTATAGGAAAAGCAAACAGACAACAGATAACGAGTGTTGGCAATAAGTTATCTTTTAGTCATTTGCATTGTGGATATTATGTTTATAATAATAAGATGTATATAGATCGAGAAGATCTTCTTGATGATATGCTTATAAGCGAAGATGATAATAGAGTATACTTTTATTTCAATGAAGATGTATTCAATTATATTGATTGGACTATTGAACCCGATATTTCTTTAAAAGAACTCTATAGATTAAGAGCACAACAACTTCGTGATACTTACGACTATCTGATTTTGAGTTATTCTGGGGGTTCTGACTCTCATGAAATACTGATGACTTTTCTAGAGAATGATATTTTTATAGATGAAATTCAAACAGTACATCATTATTCTCTCATAGAAAAAGTCGACCGTGCATTCTTAAAAGGTAATAGTAATCTTGCAACATTACTAGAATTTGAAATGGCTGTCTTGCCAGTATTACAAAAAGTAGTTGAAAAAAGTCCAAAAACAAAATTAAAATTGATAGATGCTTCTGATTATACAGTACAAAATGCTGTTAAAGAAAAGAAGTTTTCTTTTATGGGTATAGATGGTAAAAAAATAAATACGACTTTTATAACGCAGACTACTCCGTTTGTTAGAACTTTTTATCAGCATCATTATAATAATACTAGAACAGATCTGCCAACAAAAGTAGGGTTTATTAGAGGCACCGATAAACCTAACTTAAAAATGAATAAAAATAGATTGAAGTTTGCTTTTACTGATGTGACTATGCACGGAGCAAAGCTAATCAATAAAAAACAAATAGGTGATGTCTATACGATTGAAAACTTTTATTGGAATCCTGAAATACCACTTATTCCTATAAAACAATCACATGTCATTAAAAAAGCATTAGAAAACGATGCTAATTTTTATGCTATGTTCATGCTTAATCAAGACAAGTCAGCTAAGCATGTTGAATTCAATATGAAGGGACATCCGAGCGATTATTATTTCACAAGAAAATATAACAGATACATATATCATTATTGGAACGATCAATTTTATCAAGCACCTAAAAAAATAACAGAATCGGGTGAATTATTGATTCTAGATAAACTTTTTAATGATACGACATATAGAGAAGTACTAAAAGAACAACAAGATTACACGTTTAAAAAGTATAATAAAATAGACGATAAGAAGCTCATAAATAGAACGATCATTTCTAATGTATATGATGTAGGAGAATTGAATGTTACGTGGGATAATTAAAACTATTATAGGACTGATGATGATCAGTCCTGTTTATGCTACTGAACAAGTAGAAATCATAACTAGTATTCCTGTAGCCGGATCTGGAGGACAGATCGGTGCAGGTATCACACAAATTCTTAATAAAGTTCAAACAGAACGAGAATATAAGTTTGTAGTTAGCCCGGGAGCACAGGGTGATACTTCTGCACTAAAAGCTATAGCAGACGCAAAGACACAAAATGTCGTAATGTTTAATGGCATTTCAGTCACTACAACAAATAGACTTCTGAATGTTAATCCAGGTTTTGATAGAGATAAAGACTTTATTCATACAGTTGGCATAGGTAAAAACTATTATGCTGTGATGGTTAGTCAAGATTCTCCTATTAAAAATATCGATGATCTTGTGAGTTCAATCAAAAATAAACAAGAGTCTTATTTTTCTACTACTCTGACTGCTCCAGGATCTGTCATTTTGAACGACATTTTCATGAAGAAATATAGTCTAGAAAACAAAATTAAAACCATCAACTATAAGACTCCACAAGAAATTATTTTAGCACTAAATAACAAAGAATCAGACTATACAATCTTTACTATTTCAGATATGATCAATCTGAAAGCGATCTTAGTATCATCGGAAAACAGGTTAATTCAGTTTCCTGATGCTCCGACTGCTAGACAGTCTGGTTTTGATGCATTCTCGTTGTCTTCTATTTTAGTTTTCTCTATTCCTAAAGAAAGAGAAGCTTTTGAAAAAACATTCGAAGAAGACATGAAAAAAGTATGTGCTGATCCAGACTATGAACGCGTAGCTAATATAAGAGCACCATATAGATCCGAATGTATGTCGCCTGTCGATACTAATAAGACTATCGACAATGAACTTAGGACGATAAGATAAATGTTTACCGATAAAACGTTCTGCACTCTTCCTTGGTCACATATTCAAATCAATACCACTGGTAATTTTAAAGTATGTTGTTTCACGGGTGATCCAGAAAAACATATCGGTGAACACGGCATTTCTACAGACGATGATGGTAATGTCATGAATATCATGACACATTCTCTAGAAGATGCAATGAATAGTAAGATCCATAAAGAAATAAGACTGCTGCAGTCTATGGATCAGAGACACGGCGCTTGTAGAATGTGTTGGGATAAAGACGATGCTAATGTTGAGTCTATGCGCACGCTACAAAATAGAAGAAACATTGGTATAGACGGCTTTATATTTAGAGACGAAGCCGATTCTCGTATGTCGTCAGACGGCACAATTAAAAACATTCCAGTTTCTTTAGACATTCGTTTTGGTAATCTTTGTAATGCAAAATGCATTCACTGTGAACCTCTCTATAGTACACTTTGGTACGAAGACGTAGAAGCAGTATGGGGTACTAATAAGTTTCGTGTAGGTCCTGAGACATACGAAATTAGAAAAGAAAACGGTATCTATAAAGCAGATCTTAAAAAATGGTGGGAATCTGAAAACTGGTTAAAAGAATACGAGAAGATCAAATATCAGATTAGAGAACTTTATATTACCGGTGGTGAACCAATGGTAGTTCCATATCACGCCGAATTTCTTGATAGATTGATAGCTGATGGTGTTGCTGGTAATATAAGACTTGGATACGATACAAATCTTCTTGCGGTAAATCAGAACATCATTTCAAAGTTTAAGCACTTTGGAAGTACGATGATCTCTGTAAGTACTGACGATATAGAAGAGAGATATGAGTATATCAGATTTCCTTCGAAGTGGGATAAGCTCCAGCGCAATATGCAGTTGATGAAAGAAAATAACATCAAGATAGATAGAGTTTCTCTATGTGTCGGCATATATTCAGTACATTCTTTGTTTAGAATGGTTCCCTTTTATAGTGATTTGGGGTATAATATAATCAGACAACGTATCTTGAATTCGCCGGTCATGTTTGATATGAAGTGGTTACCCAAAAAAGCTAAATTAGAAACCATACAAAAATACGAAAACTCTAATATCGGTAGAGACAACTATCAGATGACGACAGGTTATCTTTATAATACGTTGGATATTCCGGAAAATCCAAAGATGTTATCAGCCTTTGTACAGCGTATGAATAAGTTCGATGAGATTCGTAAATTAGACTGGAAGAATACATTCCCTGAAGTAGCTGAAATGGTTCAAAAATATATATGAAATTAAGACATGCACATACTGGTCATTATCTGTATAAAGACCGTATATATGTAAAAAGAACAGATGTTTTAGATGAGATGATTCGAACAAGAGATTATTCTGGTCGAATGTCTTTCTATTTCAACGATGATGTGTTCGATTCATTGAGTTGGCATACTGAAATAAATGTTAGCTTAGATAAGCTCTATACGTATAGAGCACAACAACTCAGAGACAAATACAAGTATCTAATTTTAGCTTTTTCTGGAGGAAGTGATTCAGTACAAGTTCTGAATACTTTTCTTAAAAACAATATTTTTATAGATGAAATCATAACGTGTCATCACTCAGATCTAATCAAGAATATAGACGAATCAGTTCTTTACAATAGTGAAGAACTATCTACTTTCTTAGAATACAAATATGCAACGACACACTATCTTAAAAAGATCAAAGAACAAAGTCCCAATACTAAAATAACCACTTTAGATCTGTCTAATTTTCTATATGAACAACTGGTAAACAAAAAGTTTGGTCACATGGGCGGCGATCAAAGACTGACACATACAAACAGTCGTGTTTTTGCCATATTTCCACGTTCTTATATGCATGCCATAACACTCAATCTTATAAATCGTGATACAGCAGGAATGGCCTTGATAAGAGGTGTAGATAAACCCATCTTAAAAATTAGAAACGATAATCTATTCTTCTTATTTAGTGATATTACTATGCACGGTGCAAAGCACTTTAATACGGGTGAATTAGATCATATATTTTCTTTTGAAGATTTTTTCTGGTCAAGAGATATGCCACTTATACCCATAAGACAGTCTCAAGTTATCAAGAAAAAATTAGAGATGGATAAAATGTTCTATATGAATTTCTGTTTCTTCAATGAAGACATAGATCGTTATTATCTAGAAAATAGAGACGGTCATAGTAGTGGTGGTGACTTAGAAAGACTTTATAGTAATCTCATTTATCCAGATCATAATCCACTTTTATTTGCTGCACCAAAACCCAAGAAGAAATCTCCAGAATTCACATTGATGGAAACTGTTGTAGGTAGACATTTTGGTAAAGATTTCTTAAATGAATTGAGACAAGAAGCATATCAAAAATATGATAAGATAGTTTATAAAGATCAACTCAATAAATTCATTTATTCTAAGAAATATCATCTTGGTAAAATAGAACCTGAATGGAGTTAAAATGTTAAAGAAGTTATTGCTTGCATTGATGATAGTGACACCGGCTTATGCTGGTCAACAAGTAGAAATTGTAACTAGATTTGGTCCTTCTACTTCGTCTGGCAGATTTGCTATAGAAGCTATGAATATGCTCAATGAAATGCAGAAAGACTATGACTTTAAAGTTTCAGTGATCATAGGTGCTAACGGTGAAGCTGCTGATCAGAGAGCTTTAGTTATTGGAAAAACACAACCGATTCTGTTATGGAATAGTTCTTCTTCTTATACTTTTAACAGATACTTTGTCGGTAATACGTATGATAGAGACAACGATCTAATACCACTTCAAGGAATGGCAAGCGTACCGTTTTCTATTCAGGTCGCTCCCGATTCACCTATAGAAACTTATGAAGATTTTATTAAGTTTGTCAAGTCTAAGCCCGTAGTTTATATGGGAAACACTGCTAGTTCAAGTTCTGTTAATCTTTTAAAAGCTATTCTTGTAAAAACTAATAAGATCGATAACATAAAAGACTTGGTCTATGAAAAGCCGTTTGATATTACTAGGGCTGTATTGACAAAAGAAGCTGATTTTACTATCTTTAATCCAGCAGACGTGGTAGGTTTAAAACAACTAGTGACGAGTAGTCCCGATAGAACGTTTAAATATAGAAACGTACCTATTGGTAAAGAAGTAAACATGCCTGATTTTATATATACTTCACAGACTCTGGTATCAGTACCAAAAGAACAAAAAGAATTTGGCGAGAAGATTCAACCTCTTCTCGCCAAGATATGTTATGATCAAAGATTTTCTGATATCGTAGAAAAGTCTAATTATTTTTCAAGTTGTTTAGGTCCTAATGGCATGAAGAAGAGAATAGTCGAAGAGATGAAACTTATTGAAAAATACAAAGACTCTTTAGATTTGACACCCGGTCCTAAGTAAACTTTGGACCGATAACCCATACTACCAAAGACTTACGAATACCAGAAGTCACCGGTTTTACTCTATGAGTCATAAAGGAAGGGAATAAAATAGCCCTTCCTTTTTTTGTATCTACGTCTATGGGTGTCTCTTGATTACCATCGCATACTTGAAATTCGCCGCCCTCGTAATCATCATTTAGTTGCAATGTCAATGAAAGCTTACGAGTTTCAGCCATATTTTCTGTCATTTGGCCCATAGCCATATCCATGTGCCAATCATAACGACCTAATTCTTCTGATCTATAGACAGTATATTGAAACGAATCATAACCGTTCAAATCAAAACCATAATACATCTCGTTGATACTTTGAATAACAAAATTGAGTTTATCAAAGATCCACATAGTTTCTGGATTTCTACCGAAAAACTTAACGTCTGACTTTCTGACTTTTTCAGTAAGTTCTTGATCTCCGGAAAAAGTAGTACCTCTTTCAAGTTGTTCTTGTTCACAATATGTCTGAATGGCTTCTAGTTCACCTTCAGTAAAAGCATCGTCCCAATAAGTCCAAGGATGAGTAAGTCTAGCTCTTGTATGTGGATCATTATAGATCGTTGTGTATTTCATTTCTGAAGATTCTCCAGTTAGATGTTGGTTGAATTCCTGTAGGTCTAGGCATGTTTTTTCTGTAAGTAAAAATAATGTCTCCTGCTAGACAAACTCTCTTTGTATATAGATCACTTACGTGTTTGCAACCGGTATCTCGTTCTTCAGTACCATACCCGACTGTATAGTGATTCAGAGTTGAAGGAAATATAAAAAGATCACCCTCAGACGGAACAAATGTGTGATCGTATTCGTTCCATCTATTAGTTTCGTTAGCATTGAACTTGATCATGCCATAATAAGGATCGTTGTTATGAGGAGGCGCATTACAGAAAACCAATGGCTTTTCTAGATTTTCTGGAATGTTTGTGTAGTAAGTAAAAGAAAGTTGAGCGTCTTCATGATTATGAAAAGGAGTGTGTCTTTCTTTAGTAATGTTCATCCATGTCTTGATGATATTGATATCGAATATCTCAGGATCAATACCGATAGCTCTGACATACTCTGCAATCATTTCACTGATGTAAACAAATAGAGGTGCATAGGCTTCTTCATGATGTATATTGACATGACCGGTAAATTCGCTCGAGAACCCATCGATCGTCATATACTTCATTAACTTATTCATAAATATGGGTTTGAACTCGTATGCATTTGGATATTGATCCTGAATGATTAGAGTAGGAAAGATTGCGTGTTTAATCATCGTTTATCCTCGTTCAACTTTTTAAGTCTTTCTTTCATATCTTCAGAGATTGAACTCTCATACTTTACTAATTTTAAAGCTTCTTTATAGTCTATAAGATTGACTTCAAAATTCATCTTTTTAGCTTCGATCAAGTAGTCTTGATCGTTTACGGCTTTGATGAATGCTTCTCTTAGTTCTTTTGCTTTATTTTCTGGAATTCCTGGTGGAGCGACAAATGGTCTTAACAAAGCATATCCTGCTTCTACAACAGACAATAATTTTTTGTCATCTTCTGATTTTACCATTTCTGCTAGTGTTTGTACATCTTTATATTCAGGATGTCTTGTAGTTCCATTTCCGAACTGTATATAAGCTTTGATGCCAGATCCTGGTTCTAACCAATAGGGCTTTTGTGTCTTGATGCCAATAAGATTATAGACAACAGTGTCTACTTCTCTATTTTCAAATGCTAATCTTGCGGCTCCTGTTGTAGCATATCCTGTCACTATCTTAGCATCTAGATGTGCCAATTCTTTAACCAAAAATGCAGGATTCACACCCATATAGTTTTCTGAACCGATTATTTCGGGTTCATATACGTTACACCATACAATGACTGCATCTTTTCTGCCGTCAGCATTTGATCCTAACCATGTGAATTTTTCAGGATCAAACATGACGTTTTGATCGCCCAAGACACCGATGAGCGAGATCTCTTTATAGAGGGTACCGATGACTGTGCCATCTTTTGGAGCTACATTATACAGATAGTTGGCAGCTACGAGACTAGCAGCACCCGGCATCGCTTGGATTACTATGTCTGGATGATTGGGTAAATACTTAGAAATATACTTTCCTAAAATACGTGCATTTATATTATAACTATCGTTCTCAGAAGGCACGATTATTTTAAGTGTGTCAGCCATAACGGGCGTGACTATTAGACTAAAAGCGATCAAAATCGCGCGAAACATAATAGATCTCCATAAGATAAATAACAAAGACAAACATATTTATAGGGCTCAAAAATGGTCGCAATTGCTTCAAGATCAGACTTTAAAGAATATTGCTTGAGAAAGCTCGGAAAGCCAGTGATCGAGATCAATGTAGATGACGATCAGGTAGAAGATCGTGTCACTGAAGCTATTAGCTACTACTGGGACTATCACTTCGACGGTGCAGAAAAGACTTATTACAAGTATCAAATTACTGCAGCGGACATCAATAACAAGTACATTACTATGCCGGACAACATCATCGGTGTAGTCAATATGTTCCCTGTAGGTCAGGCTCTTAATACTAACAACCTCTTTAACATTCGCTATCAGATCGCATTGAACGATCTATATACTCTGACATCTGTCAGTATGGTGCCTTACTATATGGCACTTCAACACATTCAGTTTCTTGAGCAGTTTCTAGTCGGTCAACAACCGTTAAGATACAATCGTATCATCGGCAACTGCTATATCGACATGGACTGGACTATCGTTAATGTCGGCGACTATCTAATTTTAGAATGTTATCAAGTCGTAGATCCTGAAGTTTTCAATAAGGGTTATAACGAGCGTTGGCTTCAAAACTATGCCACAGTCTTGATTAAAGAACAGTGGGGCACAAACCTTAAAAAGTTTGATGGCATGCAGATGCCCGGCGGTCTCAAATTCAACGGTCAAAAGATCTACGATGAAGCGCGTCAAGAACGTGCTGCTATGGAACAAGAGATGATTTCTGGCTTCAGTATGCCTGTTCACGATATGATCGGATAACAATGGCAACCAATTTCTATTTCAATAACTTTCAGGCTTCAGGTGAACAGTCTCTACTCGAGAATCTGATCATTGAAGCTATTAAGATGTACGGAGAGGATATGATCTATATCCCACGTAACATCGGAAAGTTAGACCAACTCTATACTTCAGACGATCAGTCATATTATAAGCAGACTTATGATATCGAGATGTATATTAAGTCTGTCGACGGCTTTTCGGGTGATGGTAACTTCATGTCTAAGTTTGGTCTTGAAATTAGAGACCAAGTCATATTTTCAGTTTCACAGAGAATCTTCTCTCAAGAAATTGGCGCTTATACTGCTCAAGTTCGTCCAAACGAAGGCGATCTCATCTATTTCCCACTTAATAAGAAATGTTTTCAGATCAAGTTTGTCAATAAGTTTGAGATGTTCTATCAATTAGGAACATTACAGACATGGGAAATGACATGTGAATTGTTCGAATACGCAGACGAGTTGATGGAAACTGGTATTCAAGAGATCGATTCATTACAGACAAAATATAGCACTAATGAACTAGACTATGCATTGAGAGATACTCTCGGCAATCTATTGCAAAATGAAAACGGTGATTTCATCATGAATGAAAACTATAATCTTGATACTATCATCGGTACAGGAACTAACGACGTTATGGCTAATGAATCAAATGGATTTATTGATTTTAGTCAGGTAGATCCGTTCAGTGAGGGACACTTCTAATGTTCGGTCAAAACTTCTACTTTTCTACTATCAGAAAATATGTCACACTATTTGGTACGCTGTTTGATGACATCTCAGTTATCAGAACAAATAGTAATGGTGATTTGACTGCTGTCATTAAAGTACCTATCACTTATGCACCAAAAGAAAAGATGCTAGCTCGTGTGACTCAAGATCCAGCGATAGATCGTCCTACAGCTACTCCTACTTTACCCTTTATGTCATTTGAAATGACAAATCTTGCTTATGATTCAGCTAGAAAGCTGAATACAGTAGGTCGTATCACGACAGCCAATGGTCAGTCTAATAACAATTACAAATATCAATACAATCCAGTGCCCTATAATATAGGATTTAGACTGTACATATATGTCAAAAATCCAGAAGACGGTACGAAGATAGTTGAACAGATCTTACCATTCTTTACGCCGGACTTTACGACTACACTCAAATTGATTCCTGAAATGAGTGTGACTATGGATGTTCCGACTATCATGAATAGTATTTCACAAGAAGACACTTATGATGGTAACTTTTTACAAAGAAAAGCTATCATTTGGACTCTTGATTTTACTATGAAGGGTTATATCTACGGACCAGTTAAGAAGTCTCCTATCATTCTTTTCTCGAATACTGTCTTCTATGTTCCTACAGGAAATGCTGCTTCTGGTGTAAATATAACAGACTATTCATCTTATGTTCATATTCAACCGGGTTTGACTGCTAACGGTCAACCCACATCAAATGCATCATTATCTATAAGTCCCTATGACATTTTGGCGACTGATGATTATGGTTATATTATAACAGAAGGCGACAGTGATACATGACCGCAAACAATGATCCGTTAGGCAAAGCGCTTAACCTGACACCGTTTAATACGGATAACGCAGTAAAATCGATCGTAGCAAAAGCACATGATGATAGTGCTAAGAATGATTTTGAATTAGCAAGAGCTAACATTCATGAAGTCATTCAGAACGGATTGAGTGCTATCGATAAGTTATCTCAGATTGCAGATCAGAGTCAACATCCCCGTGCTTTTGAAGTCTTGAGTACACTCATGAAAACTATGTTGGATGCCAATAAAGACTTGCTCGAACTTCAGAAGAAGATCAGAGAGATCGATGCAGCAGATGCACCATCAAATGAACAGGCACAACAGGTGACAAACAATCTTTTTGTTGGATCTACAGCCGACCTTCAAAAAGTTATTCAGGATATGAAGAATGGTGGATCTAAGCAAGCTTAAGGGTTATAACGGTAATAGAAATCTCAAGAAAGCTAACCAAGCCATTGAGTGGACTCCCGAACTTGTTTCAGAATACATAAAGTGTTCTGAAGACCCGATCTATTTCATAGAAACTTATATGAAGATCATCAACATCAACGAAGGTTTGGTGAGCTTCAAATTATATGACTATCAAAAAGAGATGGTCATTGCTATGAAAGAGAATCGTTTTAATATCATTGCTACTGCTCGTCAGGCAGGTAAGTCTACCGTTACTTGCGGATTCATTCTATGGTACATCATATTTCATACTGACAAGACAGTTGCTCTATTGGCTAACAAGGGTGAAACTGCTAGAGAAATTCTGGGTCGTGTTCAATTAGCTTATGAACACTTGCCTCGTTGGCTTCAGCACGGTGTCAAAGAATGGAATAAAGGTTCATTTGAACTAGAAAACAATTCGCGTGTTATTGCGGCAGCGACTTCTAAAGACGGTATCCGCGGTTATTCTATCAACTTACTATTCATCGACGAAGCTGCATTCATTGAGAACTGGGAAGACTTCTTTACTTCGGTCTATCCTACTATTTCTTCTGGTCTTGAGTCTAAGATAGTTTTAGTGTCTACACCAAACGGACTCAATCACTTTTATGCACTATGGGTTAATGCAAAAGACAATAAGAACGGCTATCATCCGATCCAAGTCATGTGGAATGCGGTTCCCGGACGAGACGAGAAGTGGAAGCAAGACACTCTAGCTTCTATGAACTTCGACACAGAGAAGTTTGAACAAGAATACTGTGTCGAGTTTATGGGTTCTTCTGGTACTCTTATTGCTGGTTGGAAGCTAAAAGAACTCGTACCTCAGATGCCTATCTTTAAAGAGAACGGTGTCTATCAATACGAACAAGTACAAGCTAATCATGCTTATGCTATCATAGCGGACGTTTCAAGAGGCAAGGGTCTTGACTATTCAGCATTTCATGTGATAGACGTGACACAGATGCCATATAAGCAGGTATGTGTCTACAGAAACAATACTATCACCCCATTAGACTATGCAGCTGTGATTCATAAGACGGCTAAGACTTATAACAATGCAACTGTCCTTGTTGAAATCAATGACATAGGTGAACAAGTTGGGCAGTCACTCAACTATGACTATGAATATGAAGGCGTCTTACAGACTGAAAGCGCAGGTCGTGCTGGCAAAAGAATCACACAGACTGGTGGTCCCGGTGTCGACTGGGGTATCAGAACTACTAAGATAGTGAAAAATTCAGGATGTTCTATCTTAAAACTTTTGGTAGAACAGAATCAACTTATCATTAATGATTTTTATACGATTGAAGAACTGGCCACTTTCTCGAGAAAGGGCCAAAGCTATGAAGCTGAAGAGGGTAAACACGATGACCTTGTAATGGGTTTAGTTTTGTTTGCATGGCTCTCAGATCAACAGTATTTCAGAGAATACACAGACATAAATACTTTACATAAACTTCGTGAAAAGACAGAAGACGAGATCATGGAAGAGATGCTTCCTATAGGTTTTGTCGTAGATGGCCGCGAAGAATATAGAGAAGAGCTCGAATTGCCCTCCAGCTGGATGTTTGTCTCTGATATAGAGAATGAGTTTTTATAAATATCGCAGATCTATAGCATACATTTTCCACTGGAAGGAGAAATCAAATGCCTTTTCAACTTAGCCCAGGCGTTAACGTTACTGAGATCGACCTGACAACGGTCGTTCCTGCAGTCGCTACATCAACGGGCGCTATTGCCGGTGTCTTCAATTGGGGACCTGTCAATGAACGCGTTCTAATCGATAGCGAAACAAAGCTTGTCAATACTTTTGGTAAGCCTAATTCAAACAACGCCGAAACATTTTTCACAGCAGCAAACTTCTTGAGCTATACTAATAGCCTATATGTCGTGCGTACTGCTAATACTACAAATGCTTTAAATCCAAACACTGGTACAATGTCTGCTGTAGCTAACAACGGTGCAATTCTCAATCAGGCAAATGAAACAGTAATCAATCATCATGATTTTGAATTAAGCTATAATCTAGCAGCAGGTATCAACACATTCGATGCGAATACTCGCTTCGTAGCACGTTGGCCAGGTGCTCTTGGTAATTCATTAAAAGTATCGATGGTCGATGCCACATCACAGTACATTTCAACTGTTTATATGGATGGCGGTCAGGTAAACAGCACTTATGCTAATGCTTCATTGACTTTCACTACATCTATTGGTTCTAATGCTATCATCATTACATGTACATCTACTCAGGGTAACGTAGCAGCAAACGTAGCAGCTTCAAATGCTTATCTCAACTATGCTGTAACTCAGTTCGCACAGTCTGATTATCTAACAATAGGCAATTCTTCTATCGGCACTGCATATATGCAGTTTGCTGGTAACAGCGCGATGTCTACAAATTCTACGACATCTTATTGCACGATTTACACTTATGACAACTATATGTTGAATCAGCCTTACATCGCTAATACGACACAAAATACAACATTAAACCATCTTTGGGAATACTTTGATGTAATCGGTACACCTCCTGGTCAAACAGATTATCAAGCACAGTTTGGTAATACTTCTGCTCAAGATGGTGTTCACGTTGTAGTCGTTGATAGACTAGGTAAGTTTACTGGTGTTCCAGGCACAGTGCTTGAAACATATCAGAACTTATCTCGTGCTACAGATGCTAAGACAGTAGGCGGTCAATCAAATTACTACCAGACTGTAATCAATCAGAATTCACAGTATGTTTGGTCAGTTCGTGATCGTACTAATGCACCTTCAAATACTGCAGTCAATTTGGCAAATTCTACTTCTGCTAACGTTGCTCGCTATATCTTTAGTGGTGGCACAGACGGTTATTCAGAACAGACAGCTCCATTGTATGTTTTAACTGATGGTTATGACATGTTTGCTTCTGCAGAAGACGTAGACGTTTCATTGATTCTTCAGGGTAAACCAACAAATGGTTCTGCAGTAGTCAATGGTATGACAGTTTCTAACTTCCAGTTAGCTAACTATCTCATCGATAATATCGTTGAAGATAGAAAAGATTGTGTAGTTTTCATTACTCCAGACGACGGTGCAGTAACATCTAACTATGGCAATGAAGCTACAGCTCTTGTTAACTGGAGAAATGCAGTACATAGCAGCTCTTATGCAGTAATCGATTCTGGTTACAAGTATCAGTACGATCGTTATAACGATGTATATCGTTATATTCCTACAAACGGCGATATTGCTGGTCTATGTGCTCGTACAGACAGCACACGTGATCCTTGGTGGTCACCAGCCGGTCTAAACCGTGGTCAGATCAAGAACATTGTAAAACTACGTTACAATCCAACTAAATCTGACAGAGATCTATTGTATCCAAACGGCATCAATCCGGTAGTAACTTTACAGGGTCAAGGTACTGTACTCTTCGGTGATAAGACTGCACAGTCTCATCCATCAGCTTTCGATCATATCAATGTTCGTCGCTTGTTCATTGTTCTTGAAAAAGCTATCGCTACTGCAGCTAAGTTTACACTGTTCGAATTCAACGATGAGTTCACAAGAGCACAGTTTAAGAACTTGGTTACACCATATCTTCGTGACGTACAGGGTCGTCGTGGTATTACAGACTTCTTAGTAGTTTGTGACGCTACAAACAATACGCCAGAAGTTGTTGATACTAACCAGTTTGTTGGAGACATCTATATCAAGCCTGCAAGATCTATCAACTACATCCAGTTGAACTTCGTTGCGGTTGCTACAGGTGTTCAATTCTCCGAAGTCGTCGGACAGTTCTAATAAATAAGAGGACAAGGAGTAAAACAAATGGCTTCAGGTTTCAATATTAGTACATTCAAGTCAAGAGGTCTTACATCAGGTGGTGCAAGACCTTCCCTCTTCGAAGTGTATTTAACTATCCCGCCTTTCGTAGCAGCAGCTACAGGTTCGGATACAAAGTTCCGCTTTACCTGCCGTGCTGCTCAGCTGCCGGCAGCAACGATCGGTACAGTCAACGTGCCTTACTTTGGTCGCACTATTAAGTTAGCTGGCGACAGAGTATTCGCTGACTGGACAGTAACAGTCATGAACGACGAAGATTTCTTAGTTCGTTCTATGTTCGAAAAGTGGTCAAACGAACTCAACAAGCTTCAAGCTAACGTTCGTCAAACATATAACAGCGAAGCTGACTATAAAGCAGTTCTCAATGTTATTCAGTACAGTAAAGATGGCAACGTGATTCGTTCTTATGACATCATCGGTGCTTTCCCGACAACAGTAGATGCGATCACTCTAGACTGGGATACAACAAACCAGATCGAACAGTTTGGCGTAACATTCTCTTACGATTACTGGTTGCCGACAGAGGGTACTGAACTGGTTAACGCGTACTATGGTGACGCAACCAGCCCAGTATCTACCTAATATCCGATATTGGTTATTGATGGGGGAGCTCGTCTCCCCCTTTCTTTGAAAGGAAAATAGATGGCAGAATTATTCGGCTACGAGTTTAAACGTAAAGTAAAAGAAGACATATCACCGTCGTTTGCTCCTAAGGATCAAGAAGATGGTGCCGTTGTCGTTGCCGCGGGTGGATCGTTTGGCACTTACGTTGATCTCGACGGCACAGTTCGTACAGAAGCTGAACTCGTTACTAAGTATCGTGAAATGGCATTACAACCAGAATGCGATAACGCAGTAGACGAAATAGTAAACGAGATGGTCGCTTTAGACGAGAAAGAACTCGTTAAGATCGACCTAGACGAATTAGATATTCCTGACAATATCAAAAAAGCTATTAGAGAAGAGTTTAAGAACTGTCTTAATCTTCTTGATTTCCGTCGTCATGCTTATGAAATCATGAGACGTTGGTATATCGACGGTCGTCTATACTATCATAAGATCATCGACGAAAAAGATCCTAAAGCTGGTATCAAAGAATTACGTTACATCGATCCTCGTAAGATTAGAAAAGTACGTGAAGTCGTAAAGAAGAGAGTTCGTGGTGGTCAACAGGGTGATCCTGTCATGACTAAGACACAAAACGAATACTATATCTTTAACGATAAGGGCTTCAACTACGGTAATAAAACAGTTGGTCCTGCTACAGCTGGCTTAAAGATCGCGAAAGATACTATTCTTCATATCACTTCTGGTTTGACTGATACTAATGGCACTATGATACTTTCGTATCTACACAAAGCTATTAAAGCTCTCAATCAGTTACGTACTCTTGAAGATGCGCTCGTTATCTATCGTATCGCGCGTGCTCCAGAACGTCGTGTTTGGTACATCGATGTCGGTAACTTGCCTAAGATGAAAGCCGAACAATACATTAGAGACATGATGGTTAAACATAAGAATCGTCTGATCTACGATGCTGATTCTGGTAATATCAGAGACGATCGTAAGTTCATGACCATGTTAGAAGATTATTGGATAGCACGTCGTGAAGGCGGTAAGGGTACGGAAGTTACTACCCTTGCTGGTGGTCAAACACTCGGCCAGATGGATGATGTTCTCTATTTCCAGAAGAAGTTTTATCAGACACTAAACGTGCCTGTCAACAGACTTAATTCTGACGCTTTGTTCTCGTTGGGTAGAGCTACCGAAGTTTCGAGAGACGAGTTAAAGTTCGCTCGTCTTATCAATCGTCTCAGAGGTAAGTTTGCCGAAATCTTTACTAAATTGCTTGAGACTCAACTCGTCTTAAAGCAAATCATGACGATCGAAGACTTTAATAATATTGCAGCCGACATCAAGTATGACTTTGCTAAAGACAACTACTTTGCAGAATTGAAAGACGGCGAGCTTATGGATAACCGTATCAATCTTGCTCGTAACATGCAAGATATGGTCGGTAAGTATTATTCACAAGAATGGTTACGTAAGAACATTCTTCAACAGTCTGAAGATGACATCAAAGAGATGGACGATCAGATCATTGAAGAGAGTGAATCCGGTGATCCTCGTTGGATCAATCAACAAGTCTTACAAAATGAACAGATGGAGCAACAGCTTAATATGCCTGTTGGTCCAGACGGTAATCCAATTCAGGGTGAAACAGATCAACAACCTGCATCTGGCGATGATGACGTAGCTGTCACACCAGAAACAGATGAAAAGACAAAGAAGCTACAGAGTGCTAAAGCAACGTATGATCTATTGTCACAGAAGAGAAATAGATCACTTTCAGACGAAGCAAAGCTTAAATCTGCAGCTCAAATTCTAGCTAAGAATAAATAATTGGAGATGAACAATGACTGACACACAACACACTATACAAGATCTGATCTCAACTGCTTATGAACAAAAGCCAGTCGAATTTCAGGATACATTCAACGACTTGATGCTGGACCGTCTTGCGGCAGCAGTAGACGCTAAAAAGTTGGAAGTAGCCACAACGATGTTCGGTGATCAAGCAGGCAGCGAAGACTATGCAGATGTAAACGTAGAAGTTGATGCGGTCGAAACAGAACAAGAGGAACAGCAAGATGGCGAAACCGCTTAAAGATATTCTAAAGCAAGCTCATGATAGAATCAAGGGCGTGCACGCTGCGCAGACATCTGCTGGCTCATTGGGTAAAGATCCGGGAGTCGATTATCAACCTAAGTCGGGTGACGAAGATGAATTCGTTGCTAAGCATAGTGTTGAAAGATGGGATGAACCAGAAGGTAATCCTGATCATAGCAAGAACGTAAAGTATTCTTTAGACACACCACAAAATTCTCGTATGGGTAATAATCACGAAAAGTCAAAGAAAGATTATTTCGTTCCCGTAAAAGAATCAGAAGATGTTAAGTGCAATCACACACCTAAGGGTAAAATGTGCCCTGTTCATGGTATGTTAGAGTGCTGGTCAGCGAAGCCAATTAAAGAAGTATCAAAAGTAAATGAAGTACTAACAAAGTCAACGACAGCTGGCGAAACAATTCACGATTTCGTTCATTCAAAGAATCCTAAGTTTGCTGGTAAGTCAAAAGAGAAGCGTAAGCAAATGGCTCTCGCTGCTTACTATGCAAAGCAGAACGAAGAAGTTAAAGAAGATCTCGCTATGCCTCTTCTTGGTTCAGTGCACGGTTCTTCAGATATTGCAAAATATAAGACAGACGATACGGGTGCAGAGATCGATATGGTTCGTACAGAACTAAAAGCGATCGCTAATAAGACTATGCACATGCTTTCAAATATGCCAGCTGATAAACACATTGAACCTTGGGTTCAAGCTAAAATTGCTGCTGCTAAAGAAATGATCGGTGCAGTACATGATTATATGGTATACAGCGATCATGAAGAAAATGAAACAACTGATACACCAATGCAGATGCCTTCAAATCCTTCATATTCAGCACCAGATTTTTCAGCAGATGTTAATTCAGGAGTTAATGTATGACCGAATTTGTAAAATCAATTGGCACAGAACAATTTTGTAATTCTACAGCAAATACTATTAGTGGTGCTAGATTTGTTCGTCTGTTAAATTCAAATACAACTACAACATTTCTTATTACTCGTGCAAATACTACTGCCAATGTAGGAACATTTACAATAGGTGCAGGACAAACTGTAGTAACTGAAAAGTATTTCACAGAAACATTAGTTGCAAATACAGCGACTAATGTTATCTTTGCTGCACCAGTAGCATTTAAGGGATAATAAGATGAAACTCATCACCGAACTCTATGAGAATATGGAATACATCACCGAAGCAAAAGAGAGCGGTGAAAAAGACCATTATATCAAGGGTATCTTTTTACAAGCTGGTATCAAAAATAGAAACGGTCGCATATATCCATTAAACATTATGGAAAATGCAGTGAATCGTTATGTAAATGATGTAGTAAAAAATAATCGTGCATACGGTGAATTAGGTCATCCTCAGGGTCCATCTATCAATCTTGATCGCGTTTCACATATCATAACAGAACTTTATCGTGACGGTGATAACTTCATCGGTAAAGCAAAGTTGACTGATACTCCAATGGGTAATATAGCTAAGGGACTTTTAAAGTCTGGTGCTAATCTAGGTGTGTCTTCACGTGGTATGGGTACTCTAACACAGGGTAAAGACGGCGCGATGGTAGTAGGTGAAGACTTCCATCTTGCTACAGCCGCCGATATCGTAGCCGATCCTTCAGCCCCTAATGCTTTCGTTAAGGGCATTATGGAGAACGTAGAATGGATCTATGATCCAGTCAAGGATACATGGCACGAAGAAAAATTACATGAAGTCAAGAAAACAGTTCATAAGATGTCAAAAAGACAGCTAGAAGAGAGCCAATTGCGTATCTTTGAGAGCTACGTAGAATCTTTGACATTTAAGAAATAAAACGTATAAATACTAGTAAATTCCATAGGGGAGACCTTTAAATGACTGATCAAGTAAAAAACGAAATTGAAGAAGGCACAATGGCTGCCGACTCTCTACATCCTGCAGCACGTCCAGTAACGGACGATCAAAAGTCAAAGTTCGAATATATCGCTCACATGATCGGCGCAATGCATGCAATGCGTAAGGAAGATCTTGTTAAGTGGTTTAACGATCAGCAACATGTTTTTGGTCCTGGTAAAGACCACGGCGTAGGCGATAAGTCTGGTTCAAATCAATCTTCTGTTGATATGCACGCTTCTTATGCTTCACACTCAACTGGTCCTAAGACAAAAGATCCTATGCCAAAGCTTTCTGTTAGAGAAGATGTTGAAGAACTATTTGTTGGTTCAGATCTTTCAGAAGAATTCAAAGATAAGGCATCTACACTTTTCGAAGCTGCTATTACAGCTCGTGTAATTGCAGAAACAGCACGTCTTGAAGAAGAATTCGAAAAGAATCTTGAAGTAGCTGTTTCAGAAATCAACGAAGAACTTACAACTAAAGTTGATTCATATCTCGACTATGTAGTTGAGCAATGGATGGAAGAAAATTCAGTAGCTGTTGAATCAACACTACGTAACGAAATTATGGAAGAGTTCATTGGTGGCTTGCAAAAGCTCTTTACAGAACACTACATCAACATTCCTGAAGATAAGGTCGACGTTCTCGAATCACTAGCTGATAAGGTAGAAGAACTCGAAGCAAAGCTTAACGAACAGTTTAATGAAAACATTGAGCTCAAGAAAGCTTTCGTAGACGTAGAAAAGAATCAAGTATTCGAATCTTATGTTGGTGAGCTAGCACTTAGCCAGCAGGAAAAATTCAAAGCTCTCGCTGAGAGCATTGACTTCGACGGCGACGTCGAAACATACGCCAAGAAGCTTTCCATCATCAAGGAAAAGTACTTCGCCAGCGAGAAGACTGCACCTGTTTCAACAAACATCGAAGAAGAAACTTTCGAAGCTGGTGAAACAGTAACTGAGACATTTACTGATCCTTCAGTAAACAGATACGTGCAAGCTATTTCTAGAACTCTTAAGAAGTAATTCTTAATAAATAATATACAACCAGAAACAAAAAGGAGACAAAAATGTTTCTAGCTGAGGAAATCCAAAAGAAATGGGCTCCGGTCCTCGATCACGAGGCACTTGGTGCTATTAAGGACCAGAATCGTCGTTCAGTAACTGCTGTTGTTCTTGAAAACACAGAGCGTGCTCTTCGCGAAGCTGGTGCACACGGTCAGTTCCAGACTCTTACAGAATCACCATCTGCTGCTTCTGTAGTACCTGCCAACTATATGGGTGGTTCGTCTTCAACAGCGGGTTCAGGCGGTATCGATACATTCGATCCTGTATTGATCTCACTCGTTCGTCGTGCGATGCCTAACCTTATCGCTTACGACATTGCTGGCGTTCAGCCAATGACAGGCCCAACAGGCTTGATCTTCGCAATGCGTAGCAAGTACAATAACCAAGGTAACGGTACTTCTTCAACTTCTTATTCTGGCAACCAGGGTAACGAAACTTTCTACAACGAAGTTGATACAACATTCTCAACTGTTCCTGGCAACAACACAACTCAAGCTACAAGCTTTGGTTCAGGTAACAGCACAACTTCTGCATTCACAGGTACAATTCCTGGTGCAACAAACACTTCACCACTGTCAACAACTTATGCCTATAACACAGGTACAGGTATGTCAACAGCACAGGCTGAAGCGCTTGGCACATATCAGAACACTGACTTCGCTCAGATGGCCTTCTCAATCGAAAAGGTAACTGTAACTGCTAAGTCACGTGCTCTCAAGGCAGAATACACAATGGAACTTGCACAAGACTTGAAGGCAATTCATGGTCTTGACGCTGAGACAGAACTTGCAAACATTCTTTCGGCTGAAATTCTAGCAGAAATCAACCGTGAAGTTGTTCGTACAGTTAACATCACAGCTGTTGCAGGTGCTCAGGACAACACAACAACTGCTGGTGTGTTCGACCTCGATACAGACTCTAACGGTCGTTGGTCAGTTGAAAAGTTCAAGGGTCTTATGTTCCAGCTTGAACGCGAAGCTAACCAGATCGCTAAGCAAACCCGTAGAGGCAAGGGTAACATCCTCATCTGTTCATCAGACGTTGCGTCTGCTCTTCAGATGGCTGGTGTTCTCGACTACACTCCTGCTCTTAACAGCAACAACCTTCAGGTTGACGATACAGGTAACACTTTCGCAGGTGTTCTCAATGGTCGCCTCCGCGTTTACATTGATCCTTATGCGATCGGTGGTAACTATCTCACAGTTGGCTATAAGGGTTCTTCAGCGTTTGACGCTGGTCTCTTCTACTGCCCATACGTTCCGCTCCAGATGGTTCGTGCAGTTGATCAGTCAAGCTTCCAGCCTAAGATCGGCTTTAAGACACGTTACGGAATGGTTGCAAACCCATTCGCAGAAGGTCTTAACAAGGGTTCAGGCGAGCTTCTTCTGTCAACAAACAAGTACTATCGCCGCGTGATCGTTAATAACCTGATGTAAAATATATATTTTTATAAAAAGACGGTTTCAAGCCGCAAACTTAACGGGGCCTTCGGGCCCCGTTTTTTTATGTACAACTATAAAAAATACTGTATAATAGCTTACAGCAGCTGTGATAAATATCTAGAACAAACTGGAGATATGCATGTCTGCCGTCGATAATACGCCTGTCAATAAGAACTTTCTTAGTCCGCTGAACTTTAAGTTCTTGCTGAAAAGAGCTCCTCATATCAATTTCTTTGTTACGAAAGCTAACATTCCGTCTATCTCGATTCCACAGATAGACATTCCAAACATGTTTGTTCCTATTCCAACGACAAGAACACACTTGACTTATGGAACGTTTGGCATCACTTTCCAAGTAGACGAAGATCTGACAAACTATATGGAGATTCATAATTGGATTCGAGCTCTTGGTTTTCCAGATAACTTCGATGAATACTCAGCTTTATCAACTGTTCCTCAGTATACTGGTGAAGGATTGAGATCTGATCTTGGTCTAATCATTTTAAATTCAACTAAGACTCCAAACTTTGAATTCTCTTTTAGAGATGCCTTTCCTACATATCTCTCAGACGTTACTTTCGATACGACTATGCAAGATGTCCAGTACGTTACAGCTAGCGCAGAATTTGCTTATACAATGTACGATGTAATCCCACCTCAGTAGTTTACAAACTGTCATTGTTATGATATAATGTAAATTATTTGTGAGGGAAATATGAAACTTGAAGAGATCTATGAAGAGTGGAATAAAGATTCTGAGATCGATAAAACAGAACTCGGTGATGAAGCACTAAAGATTCCAAAACTACATCATAAGTATTATCAGATCTACACTACTGAGCGTATGATCTTGCGCAAATATGAAAATGATTTTAAGCAGCTTAAACTAGCTAAGTATGAATTCTATACTATGGGTCCGAGCGAAGAGACTCCGTCTAGTTGGAGACTTCCACCCAGAGGTATGATCTTGAAAGCAGACGTTCCGATGTATATGGAATCTGATAAAGAAATAATCGATATGTCTCTCAAGATTGGTATTCAGCAAGAAAAAGTTGAACTCTTAGAGTCTATCATCAAGAGTCTAACGAATAGAGGCTTTCAAATAAAGTCTGCTATCGAATGGACCAAGTTTACGATGGGTGCATGACAGACATAATAGAGATCACAAAACTAGACGAAACGTTTAACAAGATTACTTGTGAACCGGGTATAGCTTATGAACTGAACGAGTACTTTACATTCGAAGTACCCGGAGCAAAGTTCATGCCCGCTTATAAGAATAAGTTTTGGGATGGTAAGATCAGACTCTACAACGTCATGACTGGTACATTATATGCTGGTCTAAATTCTAAAGTAGAAGAATTTGCTAAGAGTAGAAACTATGAGATAGAATATAAGTCAGACTTTTCTCAAGAAGAGTTTTCATTAAAAGAAGCTCATGAATTTATAGATAGTCTTGGTATACCAAGTAAATATGAAAGAAGAGACTACCAAGATGAAGCTTTTGCTTATGCTGTTCGTAATAAACGCGCTCTTATGTTATCACCAACTGCATCAGGCAAATCATATATAATTTACTTACTTGTGAGGTACTATGAAAACTATCTTAGGGACAACGGCTTCCGCACTCTTATTATTGTGCCAACTACTTCTTTGGTGCATCAGCTTGCCAGCGATTTTATTGACTATGGTTATAGTGATCCCAGCAACATTCATAGAGTATTTGCAGGACAAGATAAGAAAACAGATCATCCTATTGTCATATCGACATGGCAATCGATTTACAAACTGGACAAAAAGTATTTTGACTCGTTTAGCGTTGTAATAGGCGATGAAGCACATTTATTTAAAGCAAAATCTCTTATATCGATTATGTCTAAGCTTAGTAGCTGTGTATATCGTTTTGGTTTTACAGGTACTCTGGATGGATCTGAAACGAACGAACTCGTGCTTCAAGGTCTCTTCGGCAATGTTAAGAGAGTTACAACGACCTCAGAACTGATAGACAAAAAGTATCTTTCTGATTTTAAGATCAAGATCATCGTGCTTAAGTATTCTGATCAGACGAAGCAAAGTCTAGCAAAATCAGACTATCAAGCAGAGATGGATTTTCTTGTAAGAAATCAATCACGTAATAAATTCATAAAAAATCTTACACTTTCTTTGAACGGTAATACACTTTTACTGTTTCAATTTGTTGAAAAGCATGGTAATATACTATATGACATGATTAAAAATAGCACCGATAATCCGGTGTATTATGTACATGGAGGAGTTGACGGTGATGACAGAGAAACTATCCGTAAGATCGTGGAAAAATCAACATCCAGTATTATCATCGCTAGCTACGGGACTTTTAGTACCGGCATTAACATTCGTAATTTGCATAACGTTATATTTGCTAGTCCTTCAAAATCCAAAATAAGAACGTTACAGTCTATAGGTCGTGGTCTACGCAAATCAGACACTAAAGATATAGCAACACTTTATGATATTTCAGATGACTTAACATGGAAGTCAAGGAAGAATTTCACTCTGCTTCATTTGGCAGAAAGAGTAAAAATCTATAACGAAGAAGGGTTTGACTACAAGATTTATCAAGTCGCTCTAAAGGAATTATGATGGAAAGTAAACCAAGAAAAAAAGTTCATTATGTAAACAATAAAGATCTATATGCGGCTATGGTCGATTATAAAGATCGAATGAATAAAGCTGCAGCAGAAGGTAAAATACTCCCTCAAGTTCCCAACTATGTTGGTACTTGTTTCCTTATGATATGTAACAAGTTAGCTACAAAACCCAACTTTGCTAATTATTCATATAGAGAAGAGATGATAGCTGATGGTATTGAAAACTGTGTAGCTGCTGCTCATAGCTTTGATCCTGCAAAATCAAATAATCCTTTTGCTTATTTTACTCAAATTGCATGGAATGCTTTTATTAGACGAATACAAAAAGAAAAGAAACAGTCTTATGTAAAGCATAAGAACTTTGAACACATGAACATCTTTGGTGACTTAGCAGAAGAAGTCAACACTGGTGAAAAAATTCATAATGAATACTCGGAAGAATTGATCAGAAACTTTGAAGAAAAGCTAGTTAAAAATTCTAAGAAAACCAAAGTCGGTATCGAAAAGTTTATAGAGGATACACCATGAAAAACCTTCATCTAGTTCCTATCGTCGTTCAGGACATCGCTGAAAAGATGTTGATTCGACCTCATAAAAATGAAAATAGCATTTATATTACACGCATGGAAGCTATTCGTGATTTCTGTAATGATGCTCTGCGACAAGTAGAAACGAAAATCTCAGCACAAAAGAAGTTTGTTCGTAAATGAAGTTAGCTATTATTACTGATACACATTGGGGTGTTCGTAATGACAATATTGCATTTATGGACAACAGCAAGAAGTTTCTAGATGATATTTTTTTCCCATATCTGGATCAACACAATATTACCACTATATGTCATCTGGGCGACTTGGTTGATAGGCGTAAGTATATTAACTACAATACTGCTCTCCGCCTTAGGCAAGATTTTCTTGATCCCATTTCTGAGCGTGGTATCAGTCTACACATTATTGCTGGCAACCACGATACTTATTTCAAGAATACTAATCGAATTAATGCTCTCGATGAACTAGTAAGAGATCGTTACAAGTTCAATGTGTATGATCAGATTCCTAAAGAAATAGATTTTGATGGTTGCATAGTATTAATGCTACCTTGGATTTGTGATGAAAATAGAGAAGTATGTACTAATAAGATAAGGACAACAAATGCAACGATCGTTATGGGACACCTTGAACTTGCAGGTTTTGAAATGTATAAGGGAAGCATGGTTTCTCACGGAGACGATGCTTCTATCTTTGATCGCTTTCACTCTGTTATTTCTGGGCACTATCATCACCGCTCCTCTAATGGTCATATCTTTTATTGCGGTAGTCACGGTGAATTTACTTGGAGCGATTGGAATGATCCTAAAGGATTTCACGTCTTGGATACTGAAACGGGCGAACTAGAGTTTATTAGAAACCCATTTACAATGTTCGAAAAAGTGTGGTATAATGATGCTGAAGACGATCCTCAATCAAAAGATCTAAGCTATCTGAAAGGCAAGATAGTAAAAGTCATAGTCACTAATAAGTCTAATCCATATTTGTTTGATAAGTTCATCGAACATATAGAAAAGATAGGTTGTTTAGAGATGCAGATCGTAGACGATCATTTAAACATGAATCTAGAAGCCGATGACGATATCGTAAATGAAGCAGAATCGACTATAGACATCTTTAAGACTTACATATCTAATATGGAAATTCAGAACGTAAACAAACAAAAACTTGAAAATACTATAACAGATCTTTATAACGAAGCATTAACCATAGAATGAGGTATTAAAAATTGATTAAAAGCTTTTTTATGTTTTTCTGGGACTATAAATGATTCTACTCAAGAAGTTGCGTTGGAAGAACATACTCAGTACCGGTAATGTCTTTACTGAGATTGATCTAAATAAATCAGATAATACTTTGATAGTCGGTGAGAACGGGGCTGGTAAATCTACCATCCTCGATGCTCTTACGTATGTACTATTTGGCAAACCCTTTCGTTCTGTAAAGAAGGGTCAACTTATCAATACTATCACTCGTAAAGATGCTGTAGTAGAGATTGAGTTTTCTATCGGACGTAATCAATATATGATTCGTCGTGGTATGAAGCCAAACGTCTTTGAAGTTTATCAAAATGATACTATGATCAATCAGTCTGCAGAGATGCGTGACTATCAAGAGTATCTTGAAAAACATATCTTAAAGCTGAATATCAAATCATTTTGTCAAGTAGTTATCTTGGGTTCTGCATCGTTTGTGCCATTTATGCAGCTTACGATGGCGCAGAGACGTGAGATCATTGAAGATCTTTTAGATCTGCAGATCTTTACTACGATGAACTCTTTGCTTAAAGATCGTATATCTGCAAACAACGAGGAAGTATCGGATGCGAATACGGAACAAAAAATTATCTTGGAAAAAATTAACATGTTCCAAGAACATTTGGCCGAGAAACAGAATAATAATGAAAAGATCATTGCTGACAAAATTGAGCGAATTGAAGAGACGAATCAGAAGATCAATGAGCTAGATCAAAAATACTGGGAACACAACAAACAAATTGAAGACTTAAAAGAATTGACCGAAGAGGAAGATCTTATTGATAAGAAGATCAATAAACTTTCTCAATTAAGACATAAAATCGAAGCTAAGCGTGCACTACTATTAAAAGACATTCATTTTTTTGAAGAACACGATGGTTGTCCTACATGTAAACAAATGATCGATGAAACTTTTAAGACAGACACTCTTAATAGTAAAAAGACTGAAATCGACGAGATCGATGCAGGTCTTAAAGAATTGATTACTCAATGGGGTACAGAAAACAATAAGCTTCAAGAAATAATGAAGCTTGGTACTCAGATCAATAATCTCAGTATGGAACAATACAAAATTAAGAGCAATATAGATGCTCTTATCAAATACAGAGATCAACTTGAAAAAGAGATCAAGCAGATAAACGAAGTTCATACGATAGATGAAGAAACAAAACTAGTAGAACTTGAAAAAAGTTTAAACAGTTCGACTGAAAAACTCACGCAAGTGTTGGAACAAAAGCAAGTCTACTTGGCTGCATCTGCGCTGTTGAAAGACGGTGGTATCAAATCAAGGATTATCAAGCAATATGTCCCAGTCATTAATAAGCTTATCAATAAGTACTTGTCTGCTATGGATTTCTTTGTTCAGTTTGAGCTCGATGAGGAGTTCAATGAAACAATCAAATCTAGATTTAGAGACGAATTTTCTTACGCTTCGTTCTCAGAAGGCGAGAAAATGCGCATTAATCTTGCTATCTTGTTTACTTGGCGTGCTGTGGCTAAGTTGCGTAACTCTGTCAGCACTAATCTTCTCATTATGGATGAAGTAATGGATTCTTCTCTCGATACGAACGGGACAGAAGAATTCTTAAAGATACTTCAGCAGTTTACAAAAGACACAAATACGTTTATAATCAGTCATAAGACAGATCAGCTAGTTGACAAGTTTGAATCTGTGCTTAGATTTGAAAAGAAGCAAAACTTCAGTAGGCTTGCATCATAATGTTCGAAACACTAGTAGTAGATGACATCGTAGATATACACGTGCAAAGATATTTGCACGAAAACATCATGCGAACTGCACAATGGAAGTTTGTAAATGATGTCACTGGTGTAGAAAATCAAAATTATCCATCACATGGATTCGTTCATCTCATGAAACATCCGCATCTTGAAAAGAGTGTAGGATTGTATCCTCTCATGGATAAACTGATGCCAGCTATGGAAAAAGCTATTGGCATACCAGTCAACGATCAAACAAATTATCACAATCGTATTTTTCTACAGCTTCCATTAGCTGAACAGTATAGAAAAGATCACAATGGTATTCATGTAGACTTACCAGCCGATAAGCCTCATATTGCTTGTGTTTATTATGTTAATGGAAGCGATGGCGATACTATCATCTATGAAAATGTAATAGGTGGAGACAATACCAATATAGTAGAACACAAGAGAGTTACGCCAAAACGTGGTCGTATAGTATTCTTTGACGGTTCTCGCTTTCATTGTTCTTCTCAACCGACTAGAAACTATCGCTGCATTATTAACTTCGATATTCTGAAGGATTAACTATGGAACTTGTAAAAGCTGACGATCCCATTCTTACGACGCCGTGTCAAGATTTTGATTTTGAAAATCCTCCCTTTTGGCCCGTAGAATTTGCTAAAGAACTAGTAAAGTTTATGTACGACAACAATGGTATTGGATTGGCTGCTAATCAAGTCGGCGTTCCGTATCGTGTGTTTGCTATGAGAGGTCATCCAGAAAACTTTGTATGTTTCAATCCTCGCATTGTAGAAAAGAGTGAACAACTAATTACTCTAGAAGAAGGATGTCTATCATATCCTGGTCTTCTAATAAAGATCAAACGACCACAACACATTCGTGTTCGTTATCGTATGCCTAATGGTGAAGTAGATACTAAGACATTTACTGGTATGTCTGCTCGTATCTTTCAACACGAGTTAGATCATCTTGATGGTAAGTTGTTCTTTGATAGAGCCAATCGCTATCATAAAGAACAAGCATTTAAAAAGTGGAAGAAATGAATATATTTTATGTTGATCATGATCCTGTGAAAGCTGCTGAAGCTCTAGTAGATAAACATGTTGTGAAGATGATTCTTGAGTCTGCACAACTTTTGTCGACCGCTCATCGTGTTATTGATGGTGAAGAAGTAACTGGTGTAAAAGTTAATATTGAAACTGGTAAAGTTAGAAAAACAAAAGCTTGGATACTATCTGATAGTCGAGATAATGTCTTATACTCGGCAACTCATATCAATCATCCATCGGCTGTATGGTGTCGTACATCTATCGAGAATTATTCTTGGTTAGTCGAACACTTTTTTGCATTGATGAACGAATACATGCATCGCTATAAAAAAATACATTCTTGCAATGGTGAGATTAGTTACATGCTTCAATCTCCTCCTCTTGGTCTCAAAGCTTGGGAATGGACCGAGATGCCAAGTTGTATGGCAGAAGAATACAAGATTTCAAATGATTCATGTACAAATTATCGAAACTATTATAGAATAGGAAAATCAAAGCTACATAAGTGGACTAACCGAGAAGCTCCGGAGTGGATAAATGAGTAGAGATTGGGTAAGAGATATTTTTGGCATGCATAACCATTATAAGCAGCATGCCGCTTTTGATAATATGGATGCCGAGAAGCTTAAGAAGTTTCTTGAATTTCGTATTAACTTTCTTCAAGAAGAATTAGATGAGATGAAAAATGCTAAAAACGCAGATGATGTTGTGGATGCTCTTATTGATCTATGTGTTGTGGCTATTGGTACTCTTGATGCTTTCAATGTAGATGCATATAAAGCATGGAATGAAGTTCTCGATGCTAACATGAAGAAAGAAGTCGGTATCAAAGAAGGTCGTCCTAATCCTCTTGGATTACCGGATCTTATGAAGCCAGCTGGTTGGACTGCACCTTCACATATTGGTAATGAAGGTAAACTCAAGGAGATCTTCTAATGTCTAGAGAATCTGATATATTAAAACTTGGTGCTTTGGGTGAAGCTTTAGTCAAAGATACGTTCGAATGGTTAGGTCTTCAAGTATATATGAGTGAAGATCGTTATGATACTGTCAAAGACATGATCGTAGACGATGAAAGTATTGAAGTCAAGACACTTACGCCGATCAAGAAATCAAATTCATTTTGTATGCAACAGAGTCAATGGAATAAGCTTGATAATGTCGATAGACTATTCTTCATTGAAGTGCCTGACTATGGAAATCCAATTATCATATATGAAGCTGTCAAAAAATACTATTTTACAGATTCATTTAATGATGGTATAATGAGAAGATTCTATCCAAAACAAAACATGCGTATTTTTCGAATTCTTCGAGATGAAGAACTTGAAAAACAATTTCGTAACTATTCTGACTCAACATATCTAAAGAGAGGTCCAAATGACTGAACGTCACTCAGTAGAAGTATTGCGCGAATGCATTGATTTGCAGAACGCAAAATCAAACGACTATCAAAATCCAAATTCACGTATCAAGCAAGCAGACTATTATCCGAACGGTGTGGTTACTATTCATGACATCATGCATGCTAAGATGCTTCGTATTAAGTCTGTCATGGAAGCTATGCAGTTTGATCCTGAATATCAACCCAACTTTGAATCACTCGAAGACTCAGCTAAAGATCTAATCAATTATGCATCTTTCTTTGTATCTTATCTTCGCGGTGCAATCGATGGTCAAGAACCAGATCATGATTTCTTAAATCGTCGTGTATATGGTCCAGTTCCTACTCCAGCAGTCACAGCCGTTCCACCTAATCCGCCTGCATTTGTAGTTACTATTCCTAACACGGACACAACACATGCTTCGTCGTAATTATGTCAAACAGATCCGCGAAGAGTTCATTTATCTAAAGCAATCTGAACTCTACGTGACTGATAAGACTGGTGTGAAGATGTTAGAAATCCGCGGCGCTTCTTTTGTCGCGGATGAACCATCTATTTTTGGTACTGTCAATCAAAGCTATGTCGATCGTGAATTGGCTTGGTATCAATCGCAGTCTCTTAATGTTAACGATATTCCTGGTGGTCCTCCGGCTATCTGGAAACAAGTCGCTGACAGCGATGGATTGATCAACTCTAATTATGGTTGGTGTATCTGGTCAGAGGACAATGGATCTCAATATAAAAATGTTCTTAACGAGCTTCTAAAGAATCCTGAGTCTCGTCGTGCTACTATGATCTATACACGTCCACAGATGTGGAATGACTATAATCACAGCGGTCGTTCTGACTTCATGTGCACTAATGCTGTACAGTATATGATTCGTTATGGTAAGCTTGATGCTGTAGTACAAATGCGTTCGAACGATGTCGTGTTTGGTTATAAGAACGACTATGCATGGCAAAAGCATGTACTCGATACTCTTGCAACTGATCTTTCAGAGACAGAAGGCGGTATCGATGTAGTACCTGGACAAATTCACTGGAATGTAGGTAGTCTTCATGTATACGAACGACACTTTGACTTGGTCGAATGATAAGCTCGACACTTGGGACATTCGCTACCTGTCTTTAGCAGAACAGGTAGCTTCTTGGTCTAAAGATCCAAGAACACAAGTGGGTGCTGTTATAGTCGGTAGTAAGAAGCAGATCTTATCACAGGGCTATAATGGCTTTCCACGTGGTATCGAAGACTCTGAAGATAGACTCAACGATAGACCTACAAAGCTTAAGTTGGTCGTTCATGCTGAAATGAATTGCATTTATAATGCATCGTTTTCTGGTGCATCTTTACAACACTCTACTTTGTATGTCTGGGGTTTGCCAGTTTGTTCAGAATGTGCTAAGGGTGTTATTCAAGTTGGTGTGAAGAAAGTCTTTATGTGTCATCCAGTCGACATTGATGATAAATGGAAACAATCATCAGAAGACACATTTGCTATGTTTAAAGAAGCAAAGGTAGAATATCATGTCAATACCTTTATCAAAGATAGTGAAAACGTACGAAGTACCAGATTTTATTCCTGATCATAAGAGTCATCCCGATTTTCTAGTAGTTGGTCTTTCACCATCAACAAAAACAAAACCGTTTAAGAACGGTACTTTTGCACGTCTGTTACTATGGTTTGCTATAGTAAATCTTCCTGAATGGGATTTCTGTAATGTTATTTCAGAAGTGAATAGTACTAATATCAAACTATGTGATGAAACAAAAATACGAATTAAATGTGCAAATCGTAAGAAGATCATAGCTCTCGGTAATGTAGTCTCCCGTGTATTGACTAAATACAAAATCCCACATTATAAGATCGATCATCCCTCTCCTCGTAATCGTAAGTTAAACGATAAAAAATACGAACTAGAGATGCTCAATAAATTGAAAGTTTATTTAGATGGAAATGACGGCGTACTATGATGAATATCTTCGATATTATGATCTAGCTAATAGACAACAAGCTTTATGTAATCTTGGTACTAAGCCGTATATAGAATCCAATATGGGTGATGACTTACTCGAGCATGTCGAGCTATATGATGTGGTCGAAAGAAAATATGCCGGATTCTCTCAAATCATCAACGACGTATTCTATGGTTGGACGCCAGAACATCCATACTGGCATAAAATGTCGATCGGTTTACACACGACTCAAAGATCGACAGTAGCAAAAAATTGGACTGGAAAACACTCCGACTTTTTATTACCCGAATGGCTGTATGTTTTTATTGTTCACCGAATCTGTGGTTCGGGGATCAATTACTCGTTCAAGCCTTCTGGTTACTATAACACTATTCTTTTCAATCTATATAGATGTAAAACGATCGAAGAGATGGTTCTGATGATTAAGAACTATCCAGTATCTTTCTATACTTCTGTTGGTTATCAGTTTCCTCAATTTCCAAAGTTGCCAGCTGGATCTGATTATAAAAAGGGTGGTGACTATTATCTTGGTGAATTTGCACCCAGACTTGCAAGAGATCTTTCCAATTATCTTGAAAATGGTGGTAAGAAAGATCTACGTGAGATCGGCAGTTTTATGCTTGATTGGAATACAAAGAACGGTCTTAAACAGTATCGCTTTCAATATGCCGCTATCGTAGCTGATATTGCCGATTGGTATCCTCAATTTGTTAATAAAGAAAGTCCTTTCTATTATGGCTCAAATGCTGTAGAATGTATCTCTTATTTGGCGATCAATACCAATAAACAGAAACAAGAACTCTTCTTAGATTCTGTTATGGAAAAAATCTATGAAGATACGAATGCATATCCATACAACGCAGAAGACGTTTGTTGTGATTTCATTCGCTGGGTAGAAAACTATATAAAACCGGGTGCCGACTACGATCATCTAAATCGAGATAATATCTGGTCTTCTTGTAAGATTAAAGATCATCCGTTCGGTAGACAAAAAGCTATGTTACAGCTTGGTCTTATCAGTTCATTTAATACGTTAAATGTTCATCCAGCTGATAGCTATATCTTAGATATGGTAGGCATGAGTGTCGTCGAATATAAAAGGCGTGTCAATGAACTGGTTAGCTGAAACAATAATTGACAAAACACACGATATAGTATATAATAATCTTTCTGAAGTCGAGCTAGACGAGAAGGAAAAACCTACTCGTAGCTGGATGTGGAAATGGTCTCAAGAAGAGAGAACTCAAAAGTTCTTCGAATTCTGTCGCGCGTACGATAAACGTGAAGACTCTCTTCTTCGAGACAACTATCAACAGTTTTCTCATCGTCTTCATTGGCACGAGTGTCCGTTTGTAGATGAAGTAAAGAATATCACTGATCCTAAAACTGTCTTAGAAGCATGTCTCATCTTTTCTTTTACTAACGAGCATTGGCTTACTTTTCGTGCATGGAGAGACGGTGGCATTGAAGCCATGAAAGAAAGATTTGCTACTGAACGTCATGCTCGTTCTGATCTATTTCAGATCTACTATCCAAAAGATACTGATGTTAAAGAGTGGTTGACTAAAGTTCCTACACAAGCTGCAGAAGAGATGTATCATACTCTTATCGAGAAGAACAGACCGTTCACGATGATGGAGTATGCTAAGAAACTCAATCAATACTTCGTAGAAAAACAAGGATTTCGTAATGCGATGTATCCGTGTAAGAACGCAGCTAGACATATTGGTATGAGCCATCCAGAATGGGTTGATCCTGAATCTTTCCTTCATGGAGGTACTGGTTTCTTCGATGGATTGAGTCAAGTATTTGACTGTCCTCATTACATGAGTAAAGCTAAATATGATATAGCAGAAGATGGAAGATATGTACCAGTCAATGCAGCGGGTCAATCATTCTATGAAAAGATGCTCTATCTTTACGAACATCAAGACAATCCTATTCATACACAAAAGTATCTCAACTTAGAAGATAAACTTTGCTTCTTTTATAAGCATATCGCTATTCGCAACGGCGTTAAACAGACCACGAAACAGATTCCCTATGATTGGGTTTATCCTACAAATTGGTCTTTAAAAACTGGTAAATATGACACACAATAATCATATCATTGACGGCATAAACAAAGACGTTGGCTTTATGTCGCCTCAACAAGCAAAAGATTATTATCTTTCTTTAGCAGATGGATGGGTTCCTTATAATCCAGATCCAGTAGTTATCGAACATGAAGGTGTTCGAGTAGTAAGAGATGATCTTATAGTTGGTACAAAAACTCGTGCTGGTGATCTATTAGCTTCTAAGATAAACCATAAAACACTAGTGTATTCACAACCACGCACGGGTTTAGCAGGCGTATCATTGCTTGATGTAGCTAAACATCATAACAAAGATATTATACTATTCATGCCGTCTTCTAAACGCGTCTCTCTACATCAAGCGTGTTGTATAGAACAGGGCGCTATTCCTATGTTTGAACGTATCGCTGCGATGCCTATTCTAAACATGTATGCTAAAGAATGGGCAGACAAAAACGATGCATTCTTTATTCCTCTCGGTCTACGACACGAACTAGCTACAGCGGGTATAGTTCATGCAGCTTCGAAGATCGATGAACCCGATGAAGTGTACGTCGCTATCTCTACTGGTGTTCTTTCACGTGCTCTTCAGATTGCTTGGCCAAACGCTAAGTTTCATTGTGTTGCAGTAGCACGTAATTTAAAAGCCGGTGAACTTGGACGAGGCAATGTTATATCAGAACCGTTGCCGTTTGTTAAACCAGAAAAAGACTTACCACCGTTTCCTACAGTAGCTACGTATGATGCTAAAGTATGGAAATACATTCCTAAAAATACTAGTAAAAACATTCTTATGTGGAATGTAGGCACTGAACCAGTACTAAATGATGAAACGATCTATGATCGTATAGATTCTTATCGTGATTGGAAGAAAAATGACAGCTCTCCTAGCAACTCCATTTATAACTATAGCTAAACAACTAACATCACATCGTGCTGCACAGGGTGTGATCTACGCAGATCAACTTAAACAAGCCGGTGTAGATGTCTATGTTAATATGACGCTCGATCGTTATAAGTATGACTTCAATGAATACGACGAGCTATATGCTTATCATGGTAATGATTGGGGTGGAACTGTAAATCTATTTGGTGGTCTTAAGGGTTTTCCATACACACTGAACTTTGTAAACTTTTCTCGTTTCAAGGGTAAAGTGCATTCACTCGTAATTCCGTTTCCAAACTACTACGAACAGTTGAAACCTCGTTATGACAAGTATGTCGCTGAAGGTAAAGAGATCGATCCAAAGTGGCATGCTGTCGATTGGGACAATTTAAAGCGAATGGAACTTGAATCTGATGTAGTCGTACCAAACGATTTGATTAAGTATCCTCGTATTAGTATTGGCGATTCACATGCGATTTGTATGTATCGTCCTAGCTGGCAAAATATCTCTATACCGTTTAAGACTCTTCATGGTGCTTTGAAACAAGGACTCAAATCTTTTATTCCAGCTGGTAACTATGAAACGATTGAGTTTTATTTTGGTAACATCGATATTAGACATCATCTTCTTAGACAAGAAGATCCTATAAAAGCTACAGAAACATTGATTCAAGAATATATGAATCAATGCAAACAGATCGCAGCTGATTATAATTGTAAAGTAGTAGTCTATGAACCGTTGCCAATAGAAAATGAATCACGTAGTTTGCCAAAGACTGGTTACTATAAGGGAACACCGTTCTTTGGTTCTTGGCAAGAACGCGATAATATCAGAAAACATTTTAGAAACGAATTGATTTCGAATCAGACAGAAAATGTTACGGTATTTAAGTGGGTAGATAAGCTCATCAATCAAGCTGGTGAGTTAGACTTTAAGTACATGGAAAAGCCTCATTCAGTACATCTCTCTCGCGAGTTTTATCCGCATTGGCAGGGTCGTGAATGGAGCGGTATAAATATGACACAAACAGCAAGTCTTGAGGCATTTTTTATATGAAACATGCGACTGTAATTCCGCTTATAGGTGGTGAAGTATTAGCGTCAACACAAGTTTTTGGTTCTAGACCAGATTATATTCTAAGTTATAAAGCTTTCGAAGCAAACGAAAAACATCTTCTCAATTATTGGAATCATGAAGTTCCGTATCATGTACTAGATGATGGCGTTAACACTCATCATGAACAAGTAGATGTCGTATCGAGCGTGTGTCCATGCGCTGGACTTTCTATGTTTTCACTCTCTTATGGCGAACACAATCAAAATAACAAATGGATGATCGAGACTGCCAAGTATGTTCTTGGTACCATGAAACCAAAAGTTTTCTGGGGAGAAAACGCACCAGCTCTTGCAGGTAAAGTTGGTACACCTATTCGAGAACAACTGATTCAGATCGGTAAAGAAAACGGATATACGATGACTCTGTATCGTACGAAGAGTCTTCTACACGGTGTACCACAAGTCAGAGAACGTACGTTCTACTTCTTCTGGAGAGGTAATAAGACACCAGTTCTTAACTTTTATAATAGACCATACGATAAGATCGAAGACGTAATCAATAACGTCAAATCTAATACTATGATGGAGCCGATCAATAAGAAGACTCCGTCTAAAGATCCATACTATCGATACGTGCTTGAAGCTATTCATGGTGGAATTTCTCATCGTGAACACTTCGATAGTTTAGATATGAATTCGATGACTCTACGTTACTTAGATGTTAAAAAGTTGATCGAACATCATGGTCATACTTATCAACAAGTCGGAGAGTGGATGGCACAGAACGGCTATGAAAAAGAAGTCGAAAAGTGCAAAAGAATGTTTACAAAATTGGAAAAAGGTGGTAATATAATGAGGCGTGGGACGATCATACCTAAAGATCATCTTGGCGCTTTTGTTGGTCATTATCCAACAATGTTGACTCATCCCTACGAAGATCGCTATATCACTTATCGTGAGGCACTCAGTATTATGGGAATGCCTGAAGACTACGAATTGCTAGATCCTTCTAATAGCTACAATCACATCTGTCAAAATGTGCCAGTAAGAACGGCTGCTGATATGGCCACTGAAGTGAAAGCGGTCTTAGATGGTCAACGAGATTATGTCGATTCAGATCTAGTTTTCCAGTACAATTCAGATCGTACGACCGATATAAAAAATAATAAACACACTTACTTGATGGAGTATATTTCATGACAAAAAAAGTTGATGATGAAATTAATCGTGTGCTTGCAAGAATGGATGCGCGTAATATCAAATATAAGTTCAACGAAGAGAATCTACTTACAGAACTTAAAGCATATATAGATGGTACCTACACATCCCACTATGTCGGTACTGACAACATTCAAGCATTTGAGTTAATTGCAGCAGCAGGTCACGGTGTTGGCTTTACCATTGGTGACATCATCAAGTATGCTTCACGTTATGGTAAAAAGGGTGGACATAATCGTGCAGATCTTTTGAAGATCCTTCACTACGCTATTTTAGCACTATATGTGCATGACAAGGAGATTGGTAATGGAAATTAAGTTAGACTTCGAACAACTTAGAAAACAAAAACTATTCGTAGCTACACCGATGTATGGTGGTCAATGCGCGGGTATGTTTGCGAAGTCGTGTACAGATCTTTCAGCATTTTGTGCTGTTCATGGTATTCATTTACAGTTTTATTTTCTGTTCAATGAATCTTTAATTACTCGTGCTCGTAACTATTGTGTCGACGAGTTTATACGTTCTGGTGCAGATCATTTGATGTTCATCGACTCCGACATTGGATTTAATGCTCAAGACATCATCGCTATGATGGCTCTTCAATCACAAGAGCCTGATAAGTATCATATCATCGGTGGTCCTTATCCTAAGAAGTGTATCTCATGGGAAAAGATCAAGCGTGCTGTAGATAAGGGTGTTGCTGATCAAGATCCAAATGTTCTCGATGCTTTTGTCGGAGACTTTGTTTTCAATCCTAAGGGTAATCAAACTTCTATTCAAATCACAGAACCATGTGAAGTTCTTGAAATTGGAACTGGTTTTATGATGATTCATCGCGCTGCGATGCAAAAGTTTTATGATACGTATCCTGAATATATGTATCGTCCAGATCACGTTCGTACTGAATTCTTTGATGGATCACGTGAGATCATGATGGCTTTCCAAGCTGAAGTCGATCCTGTATCTAAGCGTTATCTTTCAGAAGACTATTGGTTCTGTCAAAAAGCACAACAGGCTGATATTAAGACATGGCTCTGTCCGTGGATGAGACTACAGCACGTTGGTAGTTATATCTTTGGCGGATCATTAGCTGATCTTGCATCTATCGGTGCATCAGCGACTGCAGATCCATCCGCGTTGGGTGGTAAGCGAAAAGAGAATCGCAAGGAAAAGCGATAATTGAATAACCTACACTATGGAGTAAATTATGCAAAACATTAAGTTGGAAAATCGCACATCTCAAATTATCAAGAACTTTTCTTCAATCAATCCGTCTCTTATGTTTAGGCCCGGTAATGTATTGAAGACTCAGTCTCCGACATCTTCTGTCTTGGCTATTGCTACGATCGATCAAAACTTTGAATCGCAGTTTGCAATCTATGACGTCGCACGACTTCTTGGTGTTATGTCTCTCTTTAAGGATCCAGAGCTGCAGATCGACGAGAACTTCCTTATCATCAAGGATAACAACAACAAGCGTGTTAAGTATACATTTGCTGATCCTGCTGCTATCATCGCTCCAAAGGCTGACGTTCAGGTAGCTTTGCCTGAGACTCTTGCAACTATTCGGATCACTACAGATCAGTTGAACGATGTTCTTCGTGCTGCTGCTCTTCTTAAGCATCCTAACGTTGCACTTATTGGTCGAGACGGCGAAATTACATTGTCAACTATTGACTCATCAGGTAAGAGCAAGGATACATACGATATCACTGTCGGACAGACAGATAGAACTTTTAGTATTATCTTTATACTCGATACAATGAAGCTGATTCCCGGTGACTATGATGTTACTATCACCAAGGGTATTGTCCATTGGCGTGGTGATCGTATCGAATACTATACGGGAGCAGAAACTAACTCCACTTTCTGATTTGTTTTTTTATTATGGAGTAAGTGAATGCTTGAACAATTTTTGTGGGTAGAGAAGTATCGTCCAAAGAAGATCGCGGATACGATACTTCCTACAAATCTGAAAGCGACCTTTCAACAGTTCGTTGATCAGAAGAATATCCCTAATCTTATCTTGTCTGGTACGGCTGGCGTGGGTAAAACCACGGTAGCCCGTGCTATGCTTGAAGAGTTGGGTTGTGATTATGTCGTTATCAATGGATCTATGAATGGCAACATCGATACACTCAGAAATGACATCCTCCAATTTGCGTCTTCCATCTCTTTCTCGGGTGGACGTAAGTATGTCATTCTTGACGAGGCAGATTACCTCAACCCAAACTCTACCCAACCCGCACTGCGAAACTTTATGGAAGAGTTCTCCGCAAATTGTGGTTTCATTCTCACCTGCAACTTTGTCAATAGAATTATTGAACCGTTGCATTCTAGGTGCTCTGTCGTAGACTTTAAGATGTCTAAGCAAGACATGCCTCGTCTTGCTGGTCAGTTCTTAAAGCGTGTAGAAGGTATTCTTATTGCAGAAGAAATTACATACGATAAAGCAGTAGTCGCTGAAGTTATCATGAAACACTTCCCTGATTGGCGTCGTGTTCTCAATGAGCTTCAACGATATGCAGCTACGGGTAAGATCGATAGTGGTATTCTTATCAATCTTGATGAAGAAGCTTTCAAACAACTCGTTGGTTTGTTGCGTGACAAAAACTTTACGAGCGTGCGTAAGTGGGTAGATGCTAATACTATCGATCAGACTTCGATATATCGAAAGTTCTATGATACTGCTGCATCTTTCATGACTACTGAGGGTGTAGCACAAATGATCTTGCTTTTGGGCAAGTATCAGTATCAAGCTGCATTCGCTGCAGATCCAATTATCAACTTCACGGCTTTCTTGATTGAAGTCATGACACACTGTGAGTTTGAATAATGGCTTACGATTGGCGATACGAGAACAGCATCAACTTTACAAAAGATTATCAGGATCCAGATAACAATGAATACAAGTATTCTGCATGGCGTACTAATTCTTCATTGTCATATTTTCCTGATACTGTGCTCTATGCCAATGAAATGAACATGCTTCATCATTTAGATGATAAGCTCCAGTATGACTATCTCTTCTTCTCCATCAGGCAGAAGAAGAGATTCTTCAAGAAAGACAAAAAGCACGAAAAAGATCATAACCATGACTTAGTTCAGGGTCACTATAAATACAATAACGAGAGGACTAGAGAAGCACTCAAACTCCTAACTGACGAACAGCTCGATATTATAAGAAAAAAAGAAGAAAAAGGTGGCACATGAACTTAATAGATTCACTAGTTGAAGTGAAAATAGCAGAAGAAGAAGACTTCCTAAAAATCAAAGAAACTCTTACTCGAATTGGGGTAGCGTCTCGTAAAGATCAAAAGTTGTATCAGTCATGTCATATCTTACACAAACAGGGTAAGTACTACATCGTACACTTTAAAGAGCTCTTTGCATTAGATGGTAAACCTTCTGACTTTACTTCAGAAGATAAGGGTAGAAGAAATACCATCGCTCAACTTCTAGAAGAGTGGGGTTTAATCAAAGTAGTAGAACCCGAAAAGATCGTAGATCCTAAAGCACCTATGAGTCAAGTTAAGATTCTACCACATAAAGAAAAAAACAATTGGATTCTTGAAGCAAAATACAATATTGGACGAAAGAAAAAATAGTATGTTTAAATTCTTTGGTAAGAAGCTAGAAGATAAGACTCTAGCTGAAGTGAAGTTGGATCAAATTAGAGAACTTTTGTTCCCACCATGCGATGAACATATCGACAGAGACGGTCAAAAATATCATGTTGACTACTCTGCCGATATGAATTTAGATGCAGCTTTAGTTGATCTCGAAGAGGGGCACAACGATGAAGCTACTAGAAACACTATTAAGAAAGTCTCAGCAAGGATCTACGCAGTTCGTAAGATCCTTGATTCGTATGCTGAAATAACTGACGCTCATTATTTGATCGTCGATGATATGTCGGAGATTGAAATTGAAAAAATTCAAGCGTCAGATAGAGAATATTGACAAGTTTATTCAAGCTTTAGAAGAGATGATCGATGCCCGCGATGATATGTGGGAAGAAGAGCAACATCATAATTGGCGTCAGCAAGAAGATATACGTGAAAAGCGATATCTGCCAGCTCGAGATTTGTTGAAAGTAGCTTTGACTAACTTTATCGTTGAAGTTATGGAGGATGAAGAGGAATAGATTATGGTTGATACACTGACACAGCTACAATATTTTTCTAGTCATGTGTATAAAATTGAAAAACCAGAGTTCTTAGATGCTGTCAAACAGATAGCTAATAAAGAATTATGGAAATTAAAAGTTACCGATAAGATGGATCCAGTGATTCAAACATCGACTTTGAATGATCCTACTTTAGATGATTTTGGTAGTTACATAGCTCAGACTTCATGGAATATCCTCAATGAACAGGGATATGCCATGAATAATTATAACACTATGATAAGCGAATTATGGGCACAACAGTTCAACATGTATGGACATCATGATGAACACATTCATAGTGGTGGATCACAAATATCTGGATTTTATTTTTTAGAAGTACCGAAAAATAGTAGTCGAGTTATTTTTCATGATCCCAATCATTCAAAACGACAGATCAGTCTGCTTGAAAGAGACGATAGAGTAATTACTCCAGCTTCGATAGCATTGAATTATGAAGTAAAACCGGGTGAACTTTTTCTGTTCAATTCTTGGTTGCCTCATAGTTTTGTACCTAATGCATCTTCTTTGCCATTCAAATTCATTCACTTCAATGTCATAACGATTCCCGCACATAATCATCATGTGTGTCAACCCGCAGCTGAAGTGATATGAAAAAATATCTCATTCGATTCAATCAGACTAAGGGACAACAGGGAAGAGGCACACACGAGCACGCGTGGCGTGTTTTTGAAGGAGAGAAGGAATATCTCTTTAAGCACTTGAAGATCGAAGTCCCGGTGGATGATGAACAGACCGGCGATGTCTGGAACATCCGATGCTACGGCACCTTGACAATAGACAGGGTCACGAGCACGGCAATAATAACATAACCATAACAAACTGTGACATTTTTATCACACGTCTTGGTATCTTATTGCCAAGATGCGTTTTTTTGTGTACTTACTCGGCAGGCTTGATATAATAGGATCATCAAATGGGGAATGGCTCCCTGGGAAACAACAGGAACTTGGCAATATGACTTCTAGTGACATCTTCTTAGCTTTATCACCCTTCTTGGCTTTGGTAACCGTGATGGCTATAGGCTTTGGTTTTGCACACTACTTTGACGTGAAAGGTCAGTAATATGATGGAATTCAGCAACTTCGAAGCTTCACATGAAGCACTCATCAACGCTAGCATTATACCTACAGAAATTGAATGGGCTGGCGGTACTTTGTTTCTTACATGCACTGAACCAGAAGCACGTAAGATGTATCACTTATTTACAATGATGCACGGCGTTGGCAACGTTATTGTGAATCGTTTGCTTGGTACTGACGAATACGCTTTTGACTTTGTATAGGATGTTTGATATGAATAAGCCAAGGTATATGGATTGCGTTAATGTTGCGCAAGAAATTCGTAACATTTTGCTAAATGCGAAAGAGTTTGGCTATTCAAAGTCAGACTTAGAAATTGAGATTGAAGAACTTGCAGATAAGATAGATGATGATCACTGCGAGTATATGACTCAGCTTTATGTTAAAGAAGAGGTTTGATATGATTATAGATGAGTATGACTTTGAGAAAACAGCTCAAGCTGTCTTTATTATGAATCCTTCGGCTCAAGAGCTCTATAGCGATTGGCAAGAACTACGCTCTTTCATGGTTTCGATGGCGTATCGTAATGGTGACAAAACAACATCTTTCAGTACTGGTGGGTTTCAGCTGACCTTCTTCAAAGATAGTGATGGCGAGAATCACTGTCGTGCTTCGGTCTGTGGTTCAGTAGCTTTGCAATATGCTGAGAAACATTGGGATTTTGCAAAGAACTAGAATGGTATGCGCAATGAACAAAAGACAACTTACACTCAAGAACATGATTGACTCTGGTATCATTCCTACAGTGGTTGATACTACGTCAATTTGGAAACAAGATGAAGATGAGATCCCCTTTCATTGGGGCGATATCGAAGTCATTGGTTACGGTAAAACATTCCGTGAAGGCAATAAAGACGGAGATGTTATTGATGTTCATCGTCAATACACTGGACCTAATAAGATCAATCTTGAAGGTACGGGCGAGATGACTAGAGGAATGTGGAGCAGGAGAGACTGATATGAGATATTCGACTAACTATCGTGTTACAGTACAAAATCTCAATGATCCTCTAATTAGTAAGCTCAAGCTTCTTACTAAGATCTTGAATGCTAAACAGAAGGTCGACGAACTCGAAGGTAAAGTCAAGTTTTCGTATTGGGGTAAAACCAAGTATGCCAAGCGCTTTCGTTTCGTCATTCGTGGTAGACTCGGTAAAAACAACCCTCATGCACATCTTTATCGATACGGTGGACCTCTATATCGTCGTTGCGCTCAAGACATTCGTCTAGAACACTCGCAGCGCTACGATCTGTATATTCAGGACTATATGCAACCTTTGAAAGGTTAAGCTATGAATACCCTTATAGAATCTCTAGTCGTACGTTACGAGCGCTCTGTAAAGTTACTCGAAGCTTACAACCAAGATATTGATAACCTGTCTCTTCTTGAGAAAGGTTATGCTCAAGGCATACGTGAAGAAGTTCAATTTCTTGAGCGCCTGTTAGATAGCTATGTACAAAAGCCTTTAGAGGCGGTATAATAATATCAAATCGGAGTTTGCCATGACTATGCATCTGTTACCAGCCTTTGTCACGACAACGAATACAAATCAGAGAAAGGCCAAGCCTAAGCAGCTTGACCAGCACGATGTATGGCTGCTTAAGCGTGGTCTGCATCCAGAACAGATTCGTCTCAAAAAGATCGGCGATCCTAACTGGAAACAGGCATACGTAGAATCTTTGTGTGTCGATCGATCTAACTATCAGTCAGCAGGCATTGGTACTGGTAGTACGCCACGTCAGGAACCAAAAGTGTACAGCGGTGAACGCAAGCTTCTGGGTATTGCTACGATGCACAAGTCCAACATGGTGCCTGTGTTTGCTAAGCAAGACGCCGAAGATATCGCTAAGATGCGGAGATAACGATGCAACAGATCGAGATCCAAGCACAAGACAAGTCTGGTGTGTGGAGAACTTACCACATTACCATGAACGATACACAACGAATTCTTAGTGAGATGAAGTCGCTTCAGTCTCGCTATCCGGAGTTTCGTATCCGAGCCGTTGAACAGGGTACGAATCGAGTCGTAGACATTCTTTGAAAAAAGCGGTGTACAACGACACCACAAAGTGGTATTATATAGAAATTGGTAATACACCAATCTGAAATCAAAACATGGAGAAGTGAATACATGACTAATACTAAGACACAAGCACTCGTCGAGGCTTTCAAGTCCGGCAAGGAACTTACTGCTGACCAGATTTCTACTAAGTTCGGTCTCAGCAATCCTACTGCTTCGATCACTGGCCTTCGTAAGGCTGGCTATGCGATCTATCTCAACAACCGTAATGGCGTTGCGAAGTATCGTCTTGGTACACCTACACGTAAGATGATCGCTGCTGGTTACGCAGCTCTCGGTGCTGAAGGCGCTGGACTCGTTTAAATAAATTCGCGAGAGAGAAGAAAAAACTTCTCTCTCGCATAAATAACACGCTGTTTGAAATAGTTAATGAGACGCTTCGGCGTCTTTATTAGTCTACGCTAGACGTAGATAATGAAGGCGTAGTCGTGTCTCTTCATGGATACATCAGAGCCCGAAGTGTGCGCGCAATTCTAAGCACGGAGGTAGGCTCATCAATATACTGCTATAGACCGGATGATGCAGTTGAGAGCGGCTAGACAGCTGGTGTATCTCTGAAGAGATAACATCTCTACGTTGATCGTGGCAGTATGGCACTGCCGGTGTAGCGCCCGCGGAGATGGCGGGAGAGCAGGTGAGCAATCACCCAACAGAACAAATGCCAGATATATGGAGGTATGCGAGCAAGGTGCTCAAACGGTCTTGAAAACCGTGCCACCGCAAGGTTGATGGTTCGATTCCTTGTACCTCCGCCAATACGGACCGTTAGCTCAGTCGGTAGAGCAGGAGACTCTTAATCTCTTTGTCGCAAGTTCGATCCTTGCACGGTCTACCATATAATGGCGCATAGCTCAGTTGATTAGAGCACACGACTGATAATCGTGAGGTCGATGGTTTGAGTCCATCTGCGCCAACCAATGCTGTCTTGGTGAAGGTGGTCCTCACGCTAGTCTGAAGAACTAGAGAACTCTGATCGTAACAGAGAGACAGCACCATAGTTTATTTCCCGATAGCTCAGTTGGTAGAGCAAGCGATTGTTAATCGCTCGGTCCGTGGTTCGAGCCCACGTCGGGAAGCCATTTCGGGAGTGTTTGGATGGAAACACCAAACAGTAATCAGAGGTCACACTCTGACTCCCGCCCAGTTTGGTCCGTTAGCTCAGTGGAAGAGCAACTCCTTTACACGGAGAAGGTCGGCAGTTCAACCCTGTCACGGACTACCATATTGTGATGTGTCTGGTCCCAGTCGCCTGGAATGGGATAAAAGTTTGTAGCGAAAGTTGCCCTCTACAAAGGGACGTTGCCAGACACATCACTATCATATTGGGGGCGTAGCTCAGTTGAGAGAGCGGTTGCTTTGCAAGCATCAGGTCGTCGGTTTGATCCCGTCCGTCTCCACCAAGTAAGGTTGTGGGTGTCAGTTTATCTGACTAGCCTTACAAAAACCCTCAAGGATAGTCGCTTAATAGACTCGCGGGATACCACGGTCAGTATCCCACCATTATTCGCCCGTATAGCTCATCTGGTAGAGCAGTTGATTTGTAATCAACAGGTGGTGGGTTCGAGTCCTGCTGCGGGCACCATTTTATAGCGCGGTAGAGTAACAGTAATTCACTAGCCTCATAAGCTAGAGATGGGGGTGCAATTCCCTCCTGCGCAACCAGTTTCGATGAGCAGTGTTGTGATGCGGCTAGATTCACTGAGGTGTTCTAGCGAGGTCGGGGAAGCAGAGCTTCATAACCTTGGTAACCCGAACGCTGAAAAGGATAGCGCTGTCCGTCCTCATCGATTTTTTTCTGGCTCGTTAGTTCAGTTGGTAGAATACTCGCCTGTCACGCGAGAGGTCAGGGATTCGAGCTCCCTACGAGTCGCCATATTATTGGGGATTAGTTAAGTGGTATAACAGCGGACTCTGACTCCGTTATCCGAGGTTCGAATCCTTGATCCCCAGCCAATTAAAGGATTTGCAATATGACTGACGTAATCGTTCAATATAATTATGATATGAAACAACATACTCGTGTTGTTCGTAATGTTGATACTGTTAATGACGTGTTTGATTTGTTTGAACACAATTATCCAGAATATCGCATCTATCGTATTATGGAAATGGATACAACCATATGGTATGGTCAACCAACTCCTAGTGATCCAAGAATAGAATATATTGGTGCATGAGTCAGATGGTAAGTCGCAGGTCTGCAAAACCTTGAGAACCCAGTTCGATTCTGGGATGCACCTCCAAAGCTCGAGATGATGGTAGATACCGTGGACCACTGTTATTAGTGCACGACCTGTCAGGGGCGTGGTTCCGGTCACAATTCTATCTCATTTGCGCCCAATATCTGTGCGGGTGATCAATTTTAGCGGGTATAGCACAGCGGTAGTGCGTCACGTTGCCAACGTGAAGGTCGTCGGTTCGATCCCGACTACCCGCTCCAGTTCCGATAGCTCAACTGAATAGAGCACTGGTCTACGAAACCAGAGGCTGAAGGTTTGAATCCTTCTCGGAACACCAATATTCGGATGTAGCTCAGTGGTAGAGCTTCTGCCTTCCAAGCAGAATGTCGTGGGTTCGACCCCCATCGTCCGCTCCAATAATGCCCGAGTAGTCCAATTGGCAGAGGCGTCCGCCTTAGAAGCGGAATGTTGGGGGTTCAAATCCCTCCTCGGGCACCATGCTACCTTAGTGTAATTGGTAAGCACCCGAGTTTGTGGTACTCGGAGTTCTAGTTCGAATCTAGGAGGTAGTACCAAAGTTTAGGAAGGCTGCAGAGACGGTGGTTCTGCGACAGACTGTAAATCTGTTCCCTAAGGGTAACACTGGGGGTTCGAATCCCTCCCTTCCTACCAATTCGCCGATGTAGCTCAGCGGTAGAGCGAATCGCCTCATACGCGACAGGTCGCTGGTTCAAATCCAGCTTTCGGCACCATTGATGAACCACAAGACACAAAAATACTGAAAGGGAATTGGTTACCTGAGTAGAGTATCTGGAAGACTTGTGCCTTCGGGTTTGATCTAACCAGTCAAGTTCGTACGTCGAAGGGCGCTGTAGTCGAGCAGCAGGCAAGGTGTGGAGAACACCATCGACAACTATTATCGGAGATTAGCGCAGTCTGGTAGCGCATCTGCTTTGGGAGCAGAGGGTCGCAAGTTCGAATCTTGCATCTCCGACCATCATAGGAGTATGCATGAAATGGTACGATAAATATACTATGATCATCGATAATATCAACAAGTTGATATGGCTATCTTTGATGATTCACTGGATTTTGACTGATATTAAATTAACGGATCTTGTAAAGTAGAACATGAAAAAAATAGCGCTCTTTATGAATCATCCACAGTGTTCAAGACAATGTTGTAGTGGTATAATAAAGTCGTTATCTTCTAATTACACTTTCAAAATCTTCACTAAAGAATCTAATATAATCGAAGTATTAAACAACGCTGATGCTGTCTTTTTTCCGGGCGGCATCGGCGATGCTGATTCTTACGACAAGTTTTTTCGTAGAAAAGCCGGTAATGCTGTAGCAGACTTTGTTCAAAATGGTGGAAAATATATTGGTGTCTGCATGGGTGCTTATTGGGCAGGTTCTAGATATTTCGATATCTTACAAGATGTAGATGCAGTACAATATATCAAACGTCCTGATGCAGACATTCGTAGATCTTATGGTACAGTTGCAAACGTAATTTGGCAAAACAAATGGAAAAAAATGTTTTTCTATGATGGTTGTGCTTTGATTGGTGATCAATCAAAGTTTACGACCTACGCTCGTTATGTCAATGGTGATCCGATGGCTATCATTCAAGACAATATCGGTATCATTGGTTGCCATCCTGAAAGTCAAGAGTTCTGGTATGATAAACCATACGAGTATATCAAACAGCATTGGCACAAGGGTGAACATAATAAACTTTTGTTACGATTTGTAAACGATTTGATGGTGCCTTCGTCTAGCGGTTTAGGACATCGCCCTTTCACGGCGAAGATCACGGGTTCGAATCCCGTAGGCACTGCCATAATGGAGAGTGGGCAGGATGGTAATGCAGCGGTTTGCTAAACCGTACAACCGCAAGGTTGAATTGGTTCGATTCCAATACTCTCCGCCATATATCGGTGTCGTATAATGGTAGTACAAGGGTCTCCAAAACCTTTAGCGTGGGTTCGATTCCTACCACCGGTGCCAATTTAAATGGGTGTTGAATGAAAATAGGTATTATTGGTGCAGGAACTGCTAGTGCAGTTTCTCTTATTTCGATGTTACACGTATTTCGTGAAAGACGATTTAACGATTATGAGATAGTCTGTATTGCAGATCCTAAAATTCCTATCACACACGTAGGTGAAAGTTTAAGTTCTTTGATCTTGCTTAAGATGATCGATGTATTAGATTTTGATCTCGTCGATGATCTGATCGAAATTGATGGAACTCTTAGAATTCAAAGTAGAGCTTTTTGGGAACGCGCTAACGGACACGACTTTAAAGTCAAATATGGTTTACCGGGTTTACACGTCAATAGTGAAAAGTTCAGCAAGTTTGTAATCGATAGGATATTAAAACTCTATCCTAACGTGTCTATCGTTTATGACAACGTAGAAAAAATAATTGATACAGATGACGGCGCTACTCTATTTCTCAGTGATAATAAGAGTGTCGATTTTACTTTTGTCATCAATTGTACTGGTACTCCAACCGCAGAAGAACTCGCTAAAGATTACGAAGTTCCGGAATTCATTTCTGTCAACGCTGCGATCTTATATCCTGACTTCAAAAAGTACGACGAGATGTTTACATCGTCTTACGTACACGACAATGGTTGGATGTTTGGTGTACCTCTTCAACACAGAAAAGCTTTTGGTTACTGCTATAACAATAATATAACTTCGAAAGAAGAAGCGATCAAAGATTTTTCAGAGATCAAAAACATAGACGCTTCTACATGCAGAAGTTTTGAATGGTCACAATACTATCGTAAAAAAATAATCGAGCGCAGTGTACTTTATCTTGGAAATAAATTATATTTTCTAGAACCTCAGCAGGGTTTGCCCTTACATTTTTATGGAATGATGATCACTGCATTTACCAATGAATTGTTTATGCCTAAAGATATAAACACTATTAGAGATGAGTTTAATAGATACTACAGGTTCAACATAGAAAACGTACAAGACTTGATCGCTCTTAATTATTCAGGTGAATGTAATATCGATTCTAAGTTTTGGAACTATGTAAAAGAACCCGCTAGACAGAGACTGAAAAACTCTGAAGTGTTTCAAAATTGGCTATCTACTTGTGAAAAAGAAAACAAGCTTATACCCTTTTGGTTCTTTGATGAAAAGATGATTAAAGCTTATATTGAAGGGTATAAGATTGATTTGGGAGAATTAAGATGCAGTTCATGAATTTGTGGGCAACACCCGTAGCTTTATTTCAACATCCAGATTATGAATCTATCAATGCAGAGATCATGCAACACGAAGAGCTAAGAGGGTGTAACTTCTTAGCTAAGAAAGATGTTTGGGATTACGTAGATCAAGTTCCAGCTCTTCGTACTCTGTATGACTGGATGCTAGATTGCACAGCGAAATACGCCGAACAATGTTTTGATTTAGAATATGATCCATCATTCTTTATGCACGGTCATGGTTCAATCAACTACAGAGGCAAGGGTAACGAAGCGATGATGCACACACATCGCTTGACTACAGTCGTCATGACATACTACGTGAGTGTTCATGATAACTGCGGCGACATTCGCCTCTTAGATCCTCGCAGCACACTGGGATGGATAAGTAAGAATGTAGCTAAACCCTACAATCAGTATACACACAGTCCTCAAAATGGACAGCTTATCATGTTTCCCGGTTGGGTAATGCACATGGTAGCTCAGAATCAAACTGACAAAGAAAGAGTCGCTTTGACTTCCAATGTGTATCTGAAAGAAGAGTTTAAAGATAAGGTGTATTGATCATGAAAAAGTTTATTGTGTTAGACGATGTACTAGACGAAGAAACAAGAATCGCTGTTCGTGATTTTAGTTATGGACCAGCACTACCGCAGAAGTGGTATGATTATGGCGTAAGCCCAATTCATGAAAAGATCATCGACGTAGCACGAGATTATTTCGATCTCAGTGATACGATTGGTTATGAGATGTGGTGTAATCAGCGTGCAGTTGGTTGGCACTACGATCATGACGAAGTAAAGTCAAAAGAAAATAATACGTTCGTGTTTCCTCCTGTAGCTATCGCTTACTATGCTGAAGTAGCTAATCTTGAAGGCGGAGACTTCGTATCAGAAACTCATCGCATAACACCGATTACGAATCGTATCATTATGTTTTCACCCGGTCTTTATCACGGCGTGTATCCATATTCAGGTATTCGTAAAGCGATCAGTATCAATCCTTGGTCGTACAAGATTGAAAACAAGATTTAGCGGGTATAGCTCAGAGGTAGAGCTTCAGTTTTCCAAACTGACTGTCATCGGTTCGATCCCGATTGCCCGCTCCAAAGGATAAATTATGTTCACATTTTTTCATCGTAAAAAGAAAATTGTAGTCGATTGTCTGACTTGTCTTCCGGCAGCGTATGAATATACGCCTATCGTTAGAGCATCTAAGACGATCCCGGACTGGTGGAAGAAGTTAGAACACGTAGGTCCTCTTAAAAAAGAAAACGGTGTCTATGACATCGAAAATAACATGAAGAACTGTTACGGTTTTGTAGAGCTTTACAAAAGAGGTGCAGTCATTGAAAACTGGTGTGACATCTATCTGAATGTTTCACAAGAAGGTTATGAATACTACAAGAGTTATGGCATAGCACCCCAGCAGCATCGAAGAGAAGAATACAAGGGTGGATTTGAAAACTATCATCATATAAAGTTGATAAGCCCTTGGCACTTCAGAGAAAAGACTGGAATGCATTTTCTTTTCATGGGTGCAGAATGGGCAATCGAATATCCAGTAAAAGTTTTACCGGGTGTCGTACAGTATCGAGATAATTGCGGTACTCATATTAACATGATGTTACCAAAGTATCATGAATCGTATGATTTTACACTCAAATTGGGTCAACCTCTAGCGCATATCATTCCATTAAATGATGATGTAAAGGTCGAGTTCAAAAATCATCTTCTTACTGAAGAAGAACTCAAAAAAGAAATGAGATTTGGTGGTCTTTCATTAGATGGTATGAGAGGCGTTACAGACATCGTAAAACGAAACAACGCACGTAAGTGTCCGTTCGGTTTTGGATAAATAGAGCATGATCATTTCGTTATGTTTCTGATGATTGAAAAATCACCAATTCATAACGGAGTCTCTAATGAAAAGAATTTTAGTAGCCCTACTCGGGCTATGTGCATTCGCGCATGCTGCCGTTGCACAGAACTTACCGGCCGGTTCTCTAGGTGCGGTAACTAACAATACCCCAAACACATGGCAGACATATAGCTATACGTTTACACCATCATCTTCTGGTGCAAACTATATCGGATTTGCATTTCGTCAAGATCCTGCATTCTGGACTTTCGATAACGTAACTTTGACTGCTTCTGGTTCGACTACAAATCTTTTAACGAACGGTGGATTTGATACTGGTGGCCAGTTTAGTGTAACGACAAACAACGGTGTCAGTTCGATTCAGGCTCCAACAAACTGGGGTGTATGGTATCAAAACGGAACTTATCCTGCAGCCGCAGGTACTTGGACTGATATAGGCGGAACTCATGGAGGTGTATGGTATGATGGTGCTGTTGGAACATTTGATGGTATCTATCAGGGTGTGGTTCTACAAGCAGGAACGACTTACACAATATCTTTTCAAGTTTCTGGGAACAGTACTGCTAATAGTAGTTCTATTCAACTTGGCGTATATGGTGGCGCTTGCGCAACTGTAAGTATCGCTGCAACACAGTGTACGATTCCTGCAGCTGCTGGATTTACGACGCTTGCAACACCTGCTCAGGGTGCAGCAGCTGGTAATCCTAATCCTACTCCTACAGTAGTAAGCACAGCGCCCGGACCATCTACAGTTACACAGACGAGTGTAGCAGGAACGACTACTACTTCTGTTTCTAGCACACGCGGTGTATCTACAACAGTAGTAGCTATATCAAACGCTGCTGCTAGATCGACAAACAACATCAACGTAACAAGAACTACTGTGACTACAGTTACTACTCCCGTAACGACAGTCACTACACATACGACTCCTATCGTCGTCTCGACTACAACAGTTCCAACGACAGTGACTACATGGAGTGATAATTCTACGACTACTACTAACGGCACACCAATCGTAACTACTAATACGACAAATCAAGTAGTTGCATCTACTTCTGTGACTAACGATGTACAGTCAAGTACTGGTACTCAGTCACAATCAGTAAGTTCAAGTGGTGCACAAAACGCAGTCAAGTATCGTAACAACAATCCATTCATCGTCGATGTATTGAGTCAAAAAGATGGAACATGGATTAGTCCTACAGCTAGCTACTACAAGACAGTAGGAAGTATGGCTGCTGGTGGCGTATCACTCGGTTATCAGTGGACAGTCGAAAACAACTCGTTCGGTGTAGCGTTTGCTTACAACAACGCTAAGAGTGGCGGATTAGTCGGTAGCGACGTGCAAGCATCAACGTATGACGGCAACGTCTATGCTTTAAGCAAGCAAGAAGATGTTTGGATCAAGGGCACTGTAGGTTACGGCTACGGCGACTACACAACCAACACATCGATTCCGCTGTTCGCTCTCTATAATTCTGGTAAGATCAAACAGAAGACATATTATGCAGATCTAACTTTGTATAGTGCTGCAGACTATGCAGGCTTTCGTCCACTCATCGGTGCAACAATCGTAAAATCTCAGATCGATTCTACTTCTGTCGGTACACCACTCTTAGATACGACAAGCGGCGTATCATCGAGCACGACTGTAAATCCATATATCGGAGTCAGATATGACTTTACTGACAACGTGGGTATTGAAACAAGAGTGACACAGACAAAAGATTTCAAGACAGTCGGTGGTATACGAGCAGTTGCCAAGACTGAAATCTATGATGGTGTATTCTTGGATGCTGGAGTCGGATTTGATAAGGGCAACGGTTACACAGCAGCTGCTGGTACCATAGGTCTTAAGATCGCTTTTTAGTGTACAAACTCTCTCCATCGTGGTATAATCTTTACATGATGGAGAGAGAAATGCAAGTTATTCAGTTTCCCCTACAACAGCGTAACGCTACTATCGTCAACGGTGTGGCTACTCAGAATCCGCATAATCGTGCCAAGTATCTCAATCTGATCGAACGATTCTTGCTTCCTGATGACTATCAGGAAATCTTGAACGCTATCGAACATCCATTACTCTATGCTGCTTTGGAGCCTCAACTCCAGAGGATCTTAGACTATTACCTCAGTTACGATCAGTGATCGTATAAATAATCTTACTTTAACAAAGGTGCGCTATGACTAAGCAGGTTACAATTCGTAATCCAATCGCTAAGGCTCTTCAGAGCCAGTCTTTCCGCGCGCGTATCGTTGCCCCTAAACGTGGCAAGGGTTCATACAAACGTCAGAGCTTCAAAAAGTTCTGAGGTTATTGGATCCTTAGCTCAGTAGGTTAGAGCAGCGGTCTTTTAAACCGCAGGTCCTGGGTTCGAATCCCAGAGGATCTACCAACTATTTTGTAGGATTTTTATTATGAATTTACGTGAATTACTATGGGTGATTGTTATGTGTAATTCCATAGCTATCGCGGCGTCAGTGATCGTCGTGAGTTGGAATTTTTGGAAGTGAATATCGTTAACAACTAAGGAGCAATAAAATGCAAAAGACTATCGTATCGGCGCTCGCTCTTCTTGCGTCGACAGCAGTGGCTTCGGCTACTGATCTGCCAAGCAAGACGAAAGCACCTGCTGCACCAGTCGCTGCACAGTCTTCAACAGACTTCTATGCTGGCGTTAATGCAGGCGGTGACTTCGATAAAGCACGCGTCTATTCTGGTGGTGCTGTTGCTGGCTGGAACGTCCTTCCGTTCCTCGCAGTAGAAGGTACATACGACCTTGATCGTCCAAGCGACAAGATTAAGGGTGCTTCAAACTGGCAGAACACTGTCGGCGTGAACGCTGTACCACAGTACAAGATTCCCGGTCAAGACGTTACCGTGTATGCACTCGGTGGTGTTGGTTACCGTTGGAATAGTGTAGCTACCGTTGCGGATCATTCCGTTTATAACTTCGGTGCTGGCGCTAAGTATGAGTTCGCTAAGAATCTCGAACTCGACGGTCGTTATCGTCGCATCGACGCTATCGAAAGCAAGTATCGCACGACTGCAAATCCTGCAGAAGACCGTGCAACACTTGGTGTAAACTACAAGTTCTAATGATGTACGAGGTTAGAAACGCTGTAAGCGATGACCTCAATGACATTATAAGAATAGAACAAACGTTTGGCGCAGAGGCATTCTCAAAGAGAACTCTGCGCCAACAACTAAAAAATACAATCGTCTTAAAAGACGAAGAAGTTCTCGGATACTGTATCTTCTTCAAATTCAAACACTCAGCAAGAATATACAGCATCGCTGTCGATGAAAATCATCGACGCAAGGGTCTTGGTAAGATACTTCTCAAAGAAGTCGAGAATCGTTGCCAAGAAATGGACATTGCCAAGCTTACGCTTGAAGTTGCCATCGATAACATAGCAGCACAACACGTGTATTCTCTTATGGGATATACCAAGATCAAAGATCTATCAGACTACTATGATCTTGGTAGACACGCTATCAAATTATCCAAGAATCTAAAATAACTGTTTACTTTTCTAGCCATCTTGATATAATAGTCATATTGGTTGAGAGGAGTCTTTGTAATGTGGACAGACGATGACATCATCGAATATGAAGCTGCTTTGACTACGCAGGAACGTTTGACTCTAGATGCTATGAAGCAGTTCAAAGATTTTGAACGAGTTAAAAACTACGTAGCACGGATGACACATGGTAACTATGATCCACACTACGTGGCTTCGATCTACTACAATCCAGACGCTTACTTCGATGCGTCTGACTTGGAGATATATAATGAACACATTTAATCTAGCACTGACAAAAAACTTTACAAAGTTGACACTCATTACGATTGCATCTTTGTCTAGCACTCTCGGTCTTCGAACTGAGATGGCTATCATCTTTGGCGATATCGGTCTAGCAACGTGGCTTGCTATTGGCTGGGTATTTGTCATCATCATCGTCTTGGCTTACTACAAGTCAAAGCAAGACGTCGAGTTGATCTCTTTTCGTGAATATGAAAAAAATCGTGTATTGGCTGGTTTCAAGCCCGTTTCGTCGTATACATATACAGGCGGTGTCACAGCGCTTAATCAGGCTGATGACAATATCAGGGAGAAATGAGATGAACCGATTCGTTGTTAAGTATGACATCAAACATCTTTCTCAAAAGACTCCTCTTCATGGAGTCTTGACACCCGAAACGTGTAAGTTCGTGACTCTACAAGACGCTATCAAGTTCGTTCGTATTATGCGTGGTCGTCGCACATCGAAATATGAAGTTGTAGGAATGCCTGTTATCGAAAGGATCTAACATGCGTAAGTTACTAGTAATCGCTTCACTGTTGGCTATGACGACAGTAGCATCAGCAGAAGATTGGCGTCATGATAGACACCATCCAGCTCCACGCGTGGTGCATCGTGGTCATGGTGGTTGGGTTGGTCCAGCATTTTTGCTTGGTCTTGGTGCTGCTGCAGCAGTAGGAACAATCTTCTACTATGAAGGTCATCGTTGCTGGAACGAATTAGTCGGTTACGACGAATGGGGTAATAGGTTAGTTCGTCGAGTCTGTGAATAACAAAAGGATCTATATCATGCCGATCTTCGTTCATTCTATTACACATTGGAAAAGTGATGAAAGTTAAAATTGGACCATACGTAAACTGGTTTGGAACTTATCAGATCGCGGATAAGATTTTCTTCTGGATCGATGATAGAAAAAGCATCGACTACGATGAGTTTTATAATCGTTGGGATGTGAAGCTGCGTGATTCATTTACTAATTGGTTATCTAAAACTTGGGTCCATGACTTTTGTGTTTGGCTTTATAAATTCCAAAAGCGTAAGGTCGAAGTTCGCCTCGATCCATACGATACTTGGTCTCTCGATCATACGTTAGCGCTGATCATTCATCCTGCTCTAATCCAGCTCAGAGATACCAATCATGGTTATGGAATGATAGATCCAGAAGATTGTCCATCGATCGGTAAAGGTAATGAAACTGACTATGGTACTGACGATGATAAAGCATTAGATCGTTGGAATTGGTTCATGGACGAGATCATTTGGGCATTCGGTGAAATTGCAAATGACAATCCAAACGAGCCAAAGTTTAATAGTGACGGTGATGAAATGATAGCATATCATAACAGAATTCAAAATGCTATGGTTCTGTTTGGAAAATACTATCGAGCACTGTGGGATTAAAGTAGTGTGTTATGAATGTCGAAACTAAATACGACATTGGTCATAAGTTCTGGGTGCCACGAGTGCATAAAACATTCGTGACAACAGAAACTCTTTGCCATGAAGGCGAAGAATGGCATCGTGATGTTTATGAAATGAAAGCTTTTGCTAAACAAAAAATCGTAAAGAGTATCGATATTGCTATACACGAAAATGGTAAATATAGAATTCAATACGGCGTAGCTAACTGTGAAGATAATAAGCCAGACTTACTTCAATGGTATCCTGAAGCAAACATGACGGATCACACTGAAGAATCAGCTCTTATTTTCGCAGAGAGTTTTCTCTCCGATAATCCAACTAAAGAGTATTTTGGTAACTAATTATTCGGGGATAGTTCAATTGGTAGAACAGCGGACTTTGAATCCGTTGGTTGGAGGTTCGAGCCCTTCTCCCCGAACCATTATTCTTTCTTACTCTCTACAGTCTTTTTAGCATTATCTAAGAATGAATAGATCGAGTTGATATTCTTCTGACACACAGTATTATTTGTATGCATCTGAACTAGTAGCTTTGACACTTGTACGTCTGTCAAAGTATCTGGATTCGGAAAATGTCTTACGTTTGGACAATAGAACAAAGACTTATCTGGCATGATAACGACTTGATCTGTCTTAGTAAGAACTTGAGGCGGTAACGATTTAGCGCAGCCTGCTAGAGTGAGAGCTGCTAAAGAAGCAATAACTAATTTCATTTTGGTGCATCCTTTAATCTGTTCACTGTCTTTTTCAAGACATCTGAAGCTGCACGATCAGACTTTTGTGTATCTGTTGAATTAAGATAATCGTCAGCTGCTTTCATCTTAGTATCAAAAGCTTCTCTTTCTGCTTTATTCTTTGCTAAGATCTCGTCTTGAGAAGCTTGGATGGCATCCATCTTAGCTTTGAACTCTTGCTGATCTTTGATAGCCTGTTCGATTTGTTTTTGATTATATTCTAACAGAGCTTCGCGTTCGATACTTGAACGCCAACCGATATAACCTGCGGTGAGAGCTCCAAAGAAAAGCACACCACCTATGACTATAAGATAAAAACGCATGATAACCTCCATGATCTGGGGTATTTATAAATATCTCATGACACGGAGTGAAAAATGGTAATACCTAATTTAGAAAACTTACAGATAGTATCCGAAGAGATCATCGAATACTGTGCTAAGCAGATTCAAGATGATCCGGAAAACAATTTTAGTAAGTTTCTCGAAGTAGCTAAAGAATACAGAAAAGCTGGTTTGACTCCTATCTTTTTATGTTCAGAGACTCTCAAAGATTTGATAGTCACTACTGAAGAAAGATTGAGAAAAAAGTTGCACTAGCTGTTTACAAATTAGGTCCGAGCACCTATATAGAATTATGAGATGCCATTCGGGTCTCATATTATAACCTAACTCGCTTAACAGGAGATAGCAATGACAAATTGGCCTACATATAAGTTCGACCACACGTTTACAGATCTTGCAAAATTTGATAAGTTCTTTGTTGGTGCAGACAAGTTCTTTGAACGTGCTAGACAGACAGCTGAACTTGTAGCAAATACCGCACAAGTTGCATATCCACCCTTCAATCTAAAGAAGACTGACGATAACGTCTATGTTATTGAGATGGCTGTCGCAGGTTTTGCTAAGCAAGACATCGAACTGACTCTTGAAGATAATAAGCTCAAGATTGCAGGTAAAGTAGAAAACGACGAAAATGAGAATACTGATTTCTTGTATAAGGGTATCTCTGCTCGTCCGTTCGAACGATCATTCGTATTGAACGATAACGTTGTGATCAACAATGCTCAGTATGTAAACGGTCTACTTAAGATCTGGTTAGAGCATATTATTCCTGAAGATAAAAAGCCAAAGAAGATCGACATCGCCGATGGTGATGCACCAGCTTCTAAGTCTAAGAAGCAACTTCTTACAGAATAATCCCCGCTAATTGGATGCGTCCATTAGCCCCTCCCGGCTCCGGCCGGGAGACTTCTATCAAGGAATAAAAAAAATGACACAACTAATATCAGCTTTCAGCTCATGGCTGAAGGACACATCACGTTATTACAATACAATATACGAACTATCAAGACTTACAGATCGTGAATTACAAGACATAGGATTGAGTCGTGGTGACATCATCAACGTAGCGAATCAACAACTGACAAGAACGATTATAAATAACATGTGTGACGCTAACTGATGGGAGCTATTATGGCTATCACTAAAGAACAACTGACAAGCTTTTTTGAAGATACTGACGACGATGTAATAGAATCATTCGTCGATCCACTTAATAAAGCTATGGATAAGTTTGAAATCAATAATACTAATCGTATCGCAATGTTCCTTGCTCAAGTAGGTCATGAATCCGGTGGTCTTACTAAGACAAGTGAAAATCTTAATTACAAGCCAGAGCGTCTAGCTCAGATCTTTCCTAAGTATTTTAGAGATGTAGATCCAAGCGAATACGCACATAACCCAGAAAAGATTGCTAATCGTGTATATGCTAATCGTATGGGCAACGGAGACGAAGAATCCGGTGACGGATACAAGTTTCGTGGTCGTGGTCTGATTCAGCTGACTGGTCGTTCTAACTACGAATCATTTGCTGAAGACGTAGGCATGGATGCTGATGCTGCAGTCGAATATCTAGCTACACCAGAGGGTGCTGCTATGTCAGCTGCATGGTTCTGGGATCAACACGATCTCAACGAATATGCAGATAAGGGTGATACGTTGACAGTTACCAAGAGAATCAATGGTGGTACTATTGGTCTCGAAGAACGTAAAGAACTCTACGAAGAAGCTCTGACTGTCTTCGCATAAAGTAGTTTACAAGATTGTTGAAATGGGGTAATATAGAGATATGTTACCCCATTTTCTTTGTCTAAATCGGAGTCCCGATGCGTTTCTACACGAATGTCTATCTACGCGGAAATAAGATCTATACTCGTGGTTACCAAAACGGTAAGCGCTTTAAAGAAGAAGATCACTATCAGCCATACATCTTTGAATTCGTAGCCGGCCAGAGTTCTAAGTATAAGACTCTGAATGGTAGGGATGTCAAGCGCACAAACTTTCGTAGTATCAAAGATTGTCGCGACTACATCAAACAGATGGAGGGTGTAAAGGGTAAAGAACTATTTGGTCTTACACACTTTCAATATACGTACATCAACGATGAATTTTCTGGTGATATAGAATACGATCCTTCACATATATCTGTAGTCAGCATCGATATCGAAACACCGACTGATCAGGGTTTTCCTGATCCTCAAGTCGCGAACGTTCCTATCAGCAATATCACGATTAGTAAGAACGGTAAGATCGTCGTTTTTGGTTGTGAGTACTATAAGACAAAAGCTGACAACGTCTATTACTTCATGTGTAAAGACGAAGCTGAGATGCTTCAAAAGTTTCTTATGGTCTGGAACGATGATGACTGGTCACCCGACGTGTTGACTGGTTGGAACATCGACGGCTTCGACGTACCTTATCTGTACAATCGTATCAGCAAAGTTCTAAGCGAGAACGAGGCTCGTAAGCTGTCGCCTTGGCGTATGGTCGACGAGCGTGAGATCGTTCGTGGCAAGACTGGTGGTCAGAGCCTAAGCGATCGCACTGATAAGATCTATGAATTGGTTGGTATCTCTACTCTCGATTACATGCATCTGTATAAGAAGTTCTCGTTCACCAATCAAGAGAGCTATAAGCTAGATCATATCGCAAACGTGGTTCTTGGTGAGAACAAGTTGGACTATTCGGAGTTCAGTTCGCTCTATGAGTTCTATCAGAAAGACTATGAACGTTTCGTAGATTACAACATTCATGATACTGTTCTTGTCGAACGCCTAGAAGATAAGCTCGGTCTTATCAAGCAGGTATTTGCTCTTGCTTACGATGCTAAAGTTAACTATAACGACGTTATGACGACTACTAAACCGTGGGATGTCATCATTCATAATTACTTGATGAATCAGAATATCGTCGTTCCTTTCTTCAAACCGAGTCGAGAAGACTTTGATCTAGTCGGTGGCTATGTCAAAGAAGTTCAGACTGGTATGCATAAGTGGGTGGTGTCTTTTGACTTGAACTCACTCTATCCACATCTTATCATGCAGTACAACATCAGTCCTGAGACGTTCGTTGCTAGAACGACTGAAGGATTTCCGAGCATTGACGGACTATTGACCGGCAAATATGACTTCAGCGCCCGGCATATTTCGCCCGATGATGGATTTTGCTGGGCGGCGAACGGATGCGCTTATAGAAAAGGAAAGCAGGGTTTCTTGCCAGCATTGATGGAAAAGATGTATGATGACCGTGTCATCTATAAAGAGATGATGCTCGAAGCTAAGAAGAGATACGAGAAGACGAAGTCTAAAGAAGACGAAAAGCTAATCGCTCGCTATCATAATCTTCAGCTAGCCAAAAAGATCCAGCTGAACTCAGCTTATGGCGCTCTTGGTAATCGATACTTCCGTTGGTTCTCTTTCGACAACGCTGAAGCCATCACTAAGTCTGGTCAGCTTTCGATTCGTTGGATCGAACGTAAGATGAACGAGTACATGAACAAGATCTGTAAGACTAATGGTGTAGATTACGTCGTAGCTTCCGATACAGATTCTATCTACGTAACGTTCAAGAATCTCATTCCAGATAACTGCGACGAAGTCGAAGCAGTCAAATTGATCGATAAGTTCTGTGAGACTAAGATCCAGTCTTATATCAATTCTTGTTATGATCAGCTCGCTGGCATGATGAATGCTTATCAGCAGAAGATGCAGATGAAGCGAGAGACTATTGCTAATAAGGGTATCTGGAAAGAAAAGAAGATGTATATCCTCAATGCTTGGAACATCGAGGGTGTGCAGTTTGATAAGCCTAAGTTGAAGATCTCGGGCATCGAAGCAGTTCGATCTTCTACTCCAAAGAAGTGTCGTGAAGCTATTAAGAATGCACTCGAAGTCTTGATGAATAAGACTGAAACAGAGTTTCAAAAGTATATCGCTGACTTCAAAGTTCAGTTCATGGAGATGCCCTTCGAAGAAGTAGCGTTTCCTCGAGGCGTCAAGTTGTTTGGTTACAAGAGTGCAGCTAATGGTGGTGTATATAAGTTCGAGTACAAGCTCGATCAGAAATCATTGCCTATTCAGGTTCGCGGTGCTCTTCGATACAATGATATGATCAAACGCATGGGACTCGAGAAGAAATACGATCTGATCAAAGAGGGCGATAAGATCAAGTTCGCTTATCTTATCACACCCAATCCAATAAGAGACAATGTCATCGCAGCTCCTGAAATACTTCCAAAAGAGTTCAAGCTTGATACATACATAGATCGTAGTCTACAGTTCGAAAAGACTTTCTTAGATCCGCTCAAAGCTATCACTGAAGTCATTGGATGGAAAGTAGAAAAGACTGCGTCTCTTGAAAGTTACTTTTACTAAGGGGTAGATATGGAAATCAACGAAGATTTTGACTTTGGTTTTACTCACGCATCGAGTGAAGAACTAGCCAAGGGTCAAGAAGATAAGCTTCAGGGATTGAGAGCGATGATCATGCCATTGCTCAATAATCTGATGAAGAATCCAGAAAAAGATACGATCGTTTGGCCTGATCGTAAGAAAAAGATAGAAGCTTTTATTAAAAAAATGGATGCTTACATAGCAAAATAGTGTACAACGACTATTCAATGTGGTACTATACAATATGTGCGTAAATTACTATGAAAACTTTGGTTTCTATCATATCACTAACTTCTTCTCTGAAGAAGAATATGCATTGATGTTTGATGAACTTTCTTGGTTATGTGACGACGAACTACTTCTGAATCCTACTGATTCTGGTGGTAAGTCTTATGCTCGTACTAGTCGTGGATTGCCGATCGAATCTTTTATGCCAGCTTCAGATAGCTACATCATTCAAAAGATGAATAAGATGTGTGATCTTGATTTGAAGTTCGATCTGTCTAAGTATAAATCTACTCATCTTATCAATCACTATATGGGTGGTCAAAGATATGACTATCACACCGACGAGTGTGATTATACAGCTATCACCACTTTTTATAAAGATCCAAGACCTTATTTGGGTGGCACTCTTGTTTTCTGGAAAGACAACGTAGAGATGACTATGGAAAAATTCTTATCGAGAGATTTGATTATTTTTCCAGGATCGCTTCATCATAAAGTCACACCAATACAGATGCTCAAAAACAACGTAACTAATATGGACGCACGTATCAGCGTCAGCCGCTTCATGAAACTATAGGAGAACGCATGTCACTCAGAGATAAATTGATTAAGAACAGCACGATCGATTGGACTTCTACACTTACTGATAGTAAGATCTTTACAAAGAAAGATATTATTCCTACACCAGTTCCAATGATCAACGTCGCGCTGTCTGGTACAGTCGATGGCGGTCTCACACCCGGCGTTACTATGTTGGCTGGTCCGTCTAAGCACTTTAAGACGGGTTTTGCTTTGTTGTTGGCTTCCTCTTTTCTAAAGAAGTACAAAGATGGCGTTATCCTTTTTTATGATAGTGAGTTTGGTACTCCTCAGTCTTATTTTCAAACGTTTGGTATTCCTTTTGATAGTGTTGTTCATACTCCCGTTACTGACGTAGAAGAACTTAAGTTTGACATCATGAGTCAACTTAAGAACATCGAGCGTGGTGAACACGTGATGATCGTGATCGACTCTATCGGTAACATCGCTTCTAAGAAAGAAGTAGACGATGCGCTTGAAGGCAAGTCAGTAGCTGATATGTCACGCGCTAAGCAGTTGAAGTCGTTGTTCCGTATGATTACGCCTCACCTGTCTCTTAAAGACATCCCTATGGCTGTCATCAATCATACGTACAAAGAGATCGCGATGTATCCTAAAGACATCGTATCTGGTGGAACTGGTTCTTATTATGGTGCAGACAATATTTGGATTCTTGGTCGTCAGCAAGACAAAGATGCAGACGGCATTCAGGGTTATCACTTCGTTATTAACGTCGAGAAGTCGCGTTACGTTAAAGAGAAGTCAAAAATACCTATTACAATTAGCTTCGAGGGTGGCATTAATCGTTGGTCTGGCTTGCTTGATGTGGCACTTGAGGGAGCCTACATCGTCAAACCAAAAGCCGGATGGTATGCTCTTGTCGACAGGGATACTGGAGAAGTAAAGCAACCGTCTATGCGTGCATCTGATATCGTAGACAACAAAGAGTTCTGGATGAATATGTTCCAAGAGACTGACTTTGCAAAGTACATCGAAGCAAAGTATCGTATGGCTACTGGCTCTATTATGGAAGAAACCGATGAGTAAAATTATTGACACTTACGTTTCAGACGATAAGACTAAGAAAGCAGAAATAGTTCTCAATCGAGACGAGACTTTCTCTGTAAGTTTTTATAGAGACGACGTATTGGTAGAGACTCGAAAATATCCTGAAAACTCGATATATTATGCCGAACAAGTTGCAGAAAACTATGTCATTGGTATATTGGATGTGTTATAATGTATCATAAACAGCCGAGTTCCGTTAAGTATGATTATAGTCAGGAGAAGAAATGTCCATTGAAAACACAATTTTCGCCAATTTGGTCTTCAATGAAGAGTATGCTCGTAAGACTATTCCGTTTCTTAAAGTAGATTATTTTGCAAATCATGCAGATCGTTGTCTCTTTGAACTCATCAGCGATTATGTAAATAAGTATAATGCTTTTCCATCCAAAGAAGCATTGGCTATCGATCTGTCTAATAAGTCTGGTGTAAGCGAACAGATCTTCAAAGAAGCCGTCGGTAAGATCGAGTCTTTGTCTAAAGACGATAATACACAACTCGATTGGCTTGTAGATCAGACTGAAAAGTTTTGTCAAGACAAAGCTGTCTATAACGCGATCATGAAATCCATTCAGATCTTAGACGATAAGACTGGAGCCAAGGGCGCTGGTGCTATTCCACAGATCTTGTCTGATGCATTGGCTGTATCTTTCGACACTCATATCGGTCACGACTTTATCGAAGATTCGGATGAACGATTTGAGTTCTATCACACTAAAGAAGTTCGTATTCCCTTCGATCTCGACTTCTTTAATAAGATCACACAGGGTGGTCTACCACGCAAGACTTTGAATATATGTCTTGCTGGTACTGGTGTTGGTAAGTCTTTGTTTATGTGTCATGCTGCTGCAAGCAACATGATGGCAGGATATAATGTTTTGTATGTCACTATGGAAATGGCAGAAGAACGTATCTCTGAACGTATCGATGCTAATCTGTTGGATGTACCACTAGATCAGTTGAAAGTGATTCCCAAAGACATCTACGAAAAGAAGATGAATAAGCTTCGCGAGAAAGTCAAGGGTAAACTGATCGTCAAAGAATATCCGACCGCATGTGCTGGTTCTGCAAACTTTCGTCATCTTTTAAACGAGCTAAAGTTAAAAAAGAAGTTCGTACCCGACATCATCTATATCGATTATCTAAACATCTGTATGTCTTCAAGGATTAAGCATGGAGCCCAAGTCAATTCTTATACCCTTATCAAGGCAATCGCAGAAGAGCTCAGAGGGTTGGCAGTCGAGTTCAATGTACCTGTCGTCTCTGCGACTCAAACAACTCGAAGCGGATATTCGAGCAGCGACTTGGAGTTGGGAGATACGTCAGAATCCTTTGGACTCCCAGCCACAGCTGATTTTATGTTTGGTATCTCCACGTCCGAAAAACTTGATGAACTCGGTCAGATCTTGGTTAAACAGCTCAAGAACCGCTATGGTGATCCTGGGATTAACCGTAGGTTCGTTGTTGGTATTGATCGTGCAAAAATGCGACTTTACGATTGCGAACAATCTGCTCAGGATGATCTTTTAGATGGTTCTGAATCGAAATCAGTTTTTGATAATAGTAAATTTGACGACGAAGATACAGAACGTAATAAGAAGGTAAGTAAGTTCGACAAAGCTAAGTTTGCGGGGTTCAAGTGAGAGATATTTTTGTAATCAGTGACACCCACTTCGGGCATGAGAACATTCTCAAGTTCGTTGATGATAAGGAACAGCCTCTTCGTGTATTCCATGACGTTCATCATATGAACGAGCATATGGTTGAGTGCTGGAACAAAACTGTCAAGGATAATGACATCGTCTATCACCTTGGCGACGTTTACTTCGGTAAGGGTTATGAGATGCTTTCTCGACTGCGTGGTCGTAAGCGACTGATATTGGGTAACCACGATGATGGTAAGTCTAAGTACCTACAGGAAACGTTCGGAAAGATCCTGATGTGGAGGGAGTTCAAAGAGTTCGATTGCATTCTAACTCACGTTCCTATCCACGAAAGTTCGTTATACAAGCGTAAGTATAATCTACACGGTCATGTTCATAAAGGCAGCCATCGTGGATTGATTGAAGATGAACGCTATGTAAACTGTTGCGTTGAAGTTCGTGATTATATGCCTGTTGCTATTGAGGAGCTAGTGAAATGAG
>Ga0214166_1000026_pt1 | contig 72750 bp, 90 predicted proteins | sample TroBogepilimnion_27_FD_153005 | JGI IMG/M metagenome (GOLD analysis project Ga0214166, IMG submission 153005) | Freshwater microbial communities from Trout Bog Lake, WI - Practice 18AUG2009 epilimnion v3 | ecosystem: Environmental > Aquatic > Freshwater > Lake > Epilimnion/Euphotic zone ...
AATAGAACGAGCAATTGAGGGTTTGCGAAATTTGAATCTAAAAATTGAAAGAGTTAGAGATGATATTATGATGGCTAGCACAGCTGCAAATTTCTTTTCTTTAAAATACAAAGATCATATTAGTTCTAAAAAAAAGGATGATGGGTGATGTATGCTTGAGGAATTTAGTAGTTGACTTTTGTGTTGGAATGTAGTATAGTATAAGAATTGAAAAGGAGTTATATCATGATGGGTTTATCTACTACACATATCGTACTTGTATGTCTAATCGTGTTTTTGTTGTTCGGTCGGACATTGTTCTCAGATACAATGTCTGATTTAGCCAAGGGTCTCAAAGAACTGAAGAACATCAATCATGAAGACAAACCGACTGCGTGAAGACGAGCTATTCTACGCTCGACTCGACGGCAAACACGCCAAGCTAGATGACAGAAAAGATCGCGGTCATTTCTGGATGCAAATAAACAGGCATCATGGAAGTGATCGCGAATACTGGAGAAAGTTTTGTGTTGGATTCAAATATCCCTACACAAAAGTAAAAAAGAAAGATGTATGATGGCATTTTTTGAATTGACTAATCGAGCCGGTAAACATGCTGGTAATAAGATTCTCTTGAATACTCACTGGATAACTAGTGTTTACGAAGACTCTGAAACACCGGGCGGTAGTCTATCGACTTTTATCTATTCAGTACCACAAAATAAAACTTGGATAGTTGAAGAGAGTTATTGGGAAGTAAGAAAAATACTTTTTGCTCTAGAATCAAAAGCTTGACTTGGAAAAGAGGAATGATAAAGTGAATACAGCAAAGATTATAGCAATCACACAACCGCTTATCAATAATGAAAATGGTACTCGAATGACTCCTGATGAGTTCATTGCCTATTGCGCCCGAGTTTCTAATCCTACAAACCAAATGAATAGTTTAACTGCTCCAAAATTGTTGAGATATTGTGCTAAACATAAGCATTGGTCAATTTTTGAAACAGTTAGTATTACAATGGAGATTGAAACGACACGCGACATTGCTCGTCAGATCCTTCGCCATCGTTCGTTCTCGTTTCAAGAGTTCAGCCAGCGTTATGCTGATCCTACTAAGGATTTGGGCTTCGTCGCTCGTGAAGCCCGTTTGCAAGATACAGCCAATCGCCAGAATTCCATCGAAACTTCCAACGAAGACCTCAAACGGGAATGGCACAACAAACAAGCGTACCTCACCAGAGTCGCCGACGAAGCCTACGTTTGGGCTATCAATAATGGTATAGCGAAGGAGCAAGCACGTGCAGTACTACCTGAGGGTCTTACTGTTTCTCGTCTTTATATGGCTGGCTCTGTTAGAAGCTGGATTCATTACTGCGATTTGAGAATGGGTAATGGGACTCAGAAAGAGCATCGTGAAGTTGCTGAGGCTGCTTGGAAATTGATTTTAGATAAGTTCCCATCCTTGGAAGGAGCTTTGGATTTATAAAATAGATGTCATTTTATTGACAGCTGTTGCCAATAGAGAAACACTTCGCTAAGTATAAATAAAGCGGAGGTCATAATGAGAAAGTTAATCTTTGTTACAGCTGTCGTAATGTCGACACCGGTATATGCTGGCCAGTTGTCATATCAGTTTAAAGATCCGTCTTTTTCTGGTGATGCTAACTGGTCTTCTCACGTTTTGACTATAGAGAACGAAGAGTTTCAACGTAAACAGGCTATTGAACAGGCTAAAGCTGCAGCTGCAGCAGCTGCTATTGCAGCCCAGCAAAATACCAATCTTGCTAAGTTTATGAATAACCTCGAATCTCGTATATATGCTCAGATGTCGCAACAGTTGGCAAATGATATGTTTACTGGTTCTGGTGGTAATAGCGGTAGTTTTAATCTTGAAGGTACGACAATCGACTGGACTAAAGATAGTTCGGCTGTCACTATGAATATCACTGATCCTACAGGCAATCAGACACAAATTGTTGTCCCATTAGCGAGTTTCATATTCTAATGAAAAAGTTTTTGTTAATGTCTTTGTTATTTTTAGGTGGTTGTGCTAACTTAACACAATTACAAAATTATGAAGAAAAAGTACAAGAAACGAATACACTTTCTGAGTTACCGATAGTTATTACTCATAAGAGGATACCTGCGATAACTCATCTACCTGATCCAGCTGGACCGCCTGTTGTTATTGCTGTCTATTCGTTTCAAGATAAAACTGGTCAGCGTAAGCCAAATTCTACATACGCTGATTTAAGTTCTGCAGTTACTCAGGGTGCTGAGTCGTTTTTAATAAAAGCATTGAAAGATGCTGGTAATGGTAAGTGGTTCACGCCAGTTGAGCGTGTTGGTCTTGATGATCTAGTTAAAGAGCGTCAATTGATCCGTTCGCAGCGTGAAACATACGAAGGGCAACAAGCCAAGCCACTCGAGCCACTTCTTGTTGCTGGTATTATGTTAGAAGGCAGCGTCGTAGGTTATGATACAAATACGTTGAGTGGTGGTGCAGGCGCAAGAATACTTGGTATCGGTATCGATAAGCAGTACGAAGTCGATCAAGTAACAGTAGTTTTAAGATTGGTATCGATTAAAACTGGTGAGGTATTATTATCAGTTGGTGCATCGAAAACAATCTTCAGCGTCAAGAACGATGCTAATGTAATGAAATTTGTAGATCAGGGTACGATGGCTGTTGAAACAGAATTAGGAAATGGTGCCAATGAACCCACAACATATGCTGTAAGAATGGCAGTAGAAGCTGCAGTGGTTGACCTAATAAAAGAAGGCGAAAAAGCAAAGCTTTGGAGCTACAAAAAAGGAAAGTAACCAATGAGAAACTTCATAACCAGTTTGGTTATGTTTGTTTCCGTTATATCTAATGCCTACGCCGCTGGTAATGGAGTTTATATCGACCAGATCGGCAACAATTCGACAGTGAATGTGACCCAAACAGGGAGCGGAAACCAACTCGGAAATAGTACGCAGAGCACTACTTTACATGGTGATAGCCAGACTGTGACTATAGATCAGGTTGGTATGAACAACGTAGCCAACGTATCTATAGACGGCGCTGGTACTTCCGTAACATCTCAAGTAAATGGTAATAACAATAACGTCAACATCAATTGCGGTGTTGGTGGTTCTTGTGGTAACTCAACTCTAAGAGCCAATGCTTCTGGTTCTGGTAACTCATTGTCAATAACTTCAATGGGTAACTCAACATCAACGATCGATGTCAATGGTAGCAATAACCAAGCAACGATTTCAAATACATCTGGCAACTTGATGGGTGCACAGGCAGGTATCAATATACTCGGTGATACAAACGTTGTCAACGTGACACAAGATGGTGTTGCTGGTGTTAATGGTCATAGTGCTACGGTATCTGTTACTGGTGGTGCAAATAATATTGCCGTCTCGCAGGGAGGCACAGTTGATTCTACAGTTAATATATCGAGCGTTGGTAGCGGTAATACTATTAACGTCAAGTCTAACCATCAGTAAAGCAGACGTTGGTAAAATAACCGAGCAGACTGGTCCAACAGAAATACAGCGCAACAAGGAATCAATACCTGCTGCGCTGCAATCGCCTATTGAAATGAATGATTCTGTTGTTACAGCGAATGCTCGTGTCGGCATCACTTTTAAAGATGACACTCGAGTCCAGATTACAGAACAATCAAAACTACTAATCGACTCATTTGTATTTGATCCTGCAAAATCAGATGCTGGTAAAGTATCTATGAAAGCAGTATTTGGTTCAGTTAGATATGCATCTGGCGCTATCGCTCATGCTAATCCTGAAAACGTAAAGATCGAAACACCCACAGCAACTATCGGTGTTCGTGGTACTGACTTTACGATGACTGTGGATGAGCTGGGTCGTTCGCTTATTATACTGCTTCCATCATGCCCAGTCGGTTATAAGAACATAGAAAAAGATTGTAAGACTGGTGCCATCAACGTACACACTGATGGCGGTGACGTGTATATGAACAAGCCATTTCAGGCTACATTGGCTGTCGCTAAAGAAAAAAATCCTAGTAAGCCTGTCATATTAAAACTCGATCCTGCAGAAATCAGTAACATGTTAATCCTTACACCGCCTAAGGAAGTAACGAAAGAGATCGTTATTGAATCTAAACCAAAGACTGCCCTCGACATTAACTTTTTAGATCAGAAGTTTCTCGATACGACGGGCATGCTTGACAACGAATTAAACTATACTGGATTGGATGTTAACAGACTAGATACTAACTTTCTTGTGAATATGATCGATGTTCTCAATCAGATCTTATTGCAAAATATATTAGACGAGTTTGCTAAGACCGGTAACATGTTACCTAATTATCAAAAAGCTTCTCAACCTTTGGGTTTAAAATATACGCTTGATGGTGATAAACTTATATTATATAAAGAAAATCCTGTCGGTGACTTTGCTCAAGTTACAGTAAATAAGAACAATAGTAACATCGTCCTTAACTTAGATCAGGGCGACAATAAGATACAACAACAAGTCAACAAGGGCGGTACGACCGTAATCAATATAAAACAGGGGAACTAGATGCGTACATTACTTGCCTTTCTACTACTAACTACACCTGTTTTATCAGCTCAGAATGCCGTAAAGATTACATCTACTGGCAACAATCAAAACATTACAGTAACACAAGTCGGTAATGAATATCATTCAGCTGGAGTAAAAGCTTATGGTGATGGTGTCACCGTTCAGATCACTCAGCAAGGACCGAATCAGCAGGGTGTTTCAGTCACTGTAGATTGTACTGTCAGCTGCACTAATAACCCATACATCATAAATCAGCAGTAACATGGGTAAGTTACTGACTAGCACCTGGTGTGCATTACTCGTAGTGATAGTTTTAGTTGTAGTCAAAGTAAGCAACCCTTACTTTGTTGATGTCGCACAACTAAAGACGTTTGACTATCTTATTAGCAAGATGCAGCCAAAACATTCTGATGAGATAGTGATCGTAGAGTTCGGTGAAAAGTCAGTAGAGAAGTTCGGTCAATGGCCGTTTGATCGTAGAGACATCGCAAGTGTAATCAAAAAGTTAAGAGAGAACGGTGCAGGAGTAATCGTCGCTCCGATATTATTCTCTGAAAAAGATCGTGCAGGAGGAGACGATGAGTTATCTAAAACGATTATTGATAACGGAGTCGTTATCGCTCAGTCAACGACTAGTCAAACGATTAAACCAGATGCTGTACGCAGGGGTTTTAGTAATATCGGTGCTGTCGATCCTAGTAATTACGTCTTTACTTGGAGCGGAGGATTGGCTCCTATTAAACCAATGGCTGACGCTGCAGCCGGTGTTGGTACAATCGCAGTGGCTCCAGAACGTGACGGTGTTGTTCGTCGTCTCCCTCTACTTGTTGGTATTGCAGGCAATTTTTATCCGTCTTTGCCTTTGGAGTCTATTAGAGTGGCTAGCGGAGAAACTAGCTATCAGATCAAAACTTCAGAAGCTGGAGTCGAGGCTGTACGAATTCCGGGTATACCTCCGATAACGACAGACGAACACGGTCGTATATGGCTAACATGGAATACAAAGTTTGATAAGATCGATGCCACTGATAAGAATTATGACGTAGTAGCTGACAAGACAGTCATACTCGGTAATGCGATCGAAGGTGTTGGTGGTATTATAGCGACACCTAACGGAGAGAAATGGGCATACGAATTACAAGCACAAGCATTACAGACAATACTTGATGGCACTTCTATTCAGCGCCCAGCATACCAAAGTACCATAGAACTAGGATTGCTACTGCTAACATTAGCTTTGATCCTTATTATAGTACCACGTCTATCAGTGCTATGGACAATACCATTCTTTCTGGTATTCGTGGGTAGCAATATTTATCTATCGCTGTATATGTTCAACAATCATTTACAATTGTGGGATACAAGCTACATTCTATTTGCTGGTTCATTCAGCATTGCTCATCTTATTTTCAATAACTTTGCTCGTGAGTTCAGATTAAAACAACAAATCAAGAAACAGTTTGGAACTTATCTTTCGCCAGCAATGGTTGAGAAACTTCAGAAAAATCCAGACTTATTGAAACTTGGAGGCGAAACACGTGAGCTGTCAATTATGTTTACTGATGTTCGTGGGTTTACTACTATTAGTGAGCATTACGGAAGCGACGTTCAGGGATTAACAAAAATAATGAATCGCTACATGACAGCGATGACTGCAAAGATAATTGAAAACAACGGCACACTTGATAAGTACATCGGCGATGCGCAGATGGCATTTTGGAATGCGCCATTAGATGATAGAGATCATGCGATACACGCTGTTAAAACTGCAATGGAGATGTTAGGTGACCTACAGGCTTTCAATACTGCTATCGCGGCTGAAGGAGTTCCTGCTTTTGGTATGGGTCTTGGCATCAATACTGGTGATGTCGTCGTTGGGAATATGGGCTCTAGCCAAAGATTTGATTATACCTGTTTGGGTGACTCTGTCAACTTGGCTTCGAGGCTAGAAGGTCAATCAAAACCATATCATGTAAAGCTCGTCATTGGTCCAAAAACAGCCGAGTATGTAAAAAACACTTATCATTTACTAGAACTTGATACGCTTGCTGTCAAGGGTAAGAGCGAAGGCGTAAAGATATACACTGTCATACCTAATTCACACTGGCGTAGTTTTGATTCTAGTTGTCATAAAGAGTTTATGAGTCATTATTATAATCAGAAATGGGATGCTGCTATAGGTTATGCTAAGCAATTAAAAGATGCATTTCGTGATGATATGAAAGAATACTATGATATGATGATTGAACGTATCAACGAATATAAAGCAAATCCTCCAGGAGAAAATTGGGATGGCGTCTTCAGAACCAACACCAAATAAGTATCGCTCGGTATTCATTTCTGACGTTCATCTTGGTACAAAAGCATCACAAGCTGAACAGCTGCAAAGATGTTTATTGGTAATCTGAAGATCTAGCTTTGTATATTATTCTCAGAGTTCTTGACTGTTTTTTCAGCTGAGAACTTGGCTTCACCTTTACGGAATTTTGCAGCTTTCTTTAAAAGTTCTTCCTGCTGCATTTCACGGAGCATAAGTACAACGTTGACTTTTTGATTTAATCGAATTAGATCATTATCAAGCATACGGATACGGTCAATAAGAGCTATAAGTACAACGTTAGCATCATTAAGAACCGGTTTGATTTCTTTTGTAGCCCACGTCCACACGTAATAAATCATATATGACATACCAGCAGCAGCGACAATAGGAAAACCATATTTTGAAATTAGATCTGCTAAATTGCCCATGTTTAATCCCTTCGCGCATCTGTCTTGCCATCAGCTCTGGCAATTCTATCGGTATCTGGTTTAACGCCCATAACATTACTCACTAAAGTGTCAATACGGATAACGTCATGGTTCATTGTTTTTACACGATTATCGAGAGCAATAATAATTCCCTTCATGCTGTTAACAGCACTCATTACGCTCGCCAGAATGAATTTAATTGTAAGAAAAATAAAATATCCCATCGCACAAGCAGCAGCGATCGGAAATCCGACGTCTGATACTAATTTAAAGAATTGATCCATATCACGACCTTTATGTGTACATTAGCATGTTTTTAATGTATAATCATATTTATAGTAAGGAGAATAAGAAATGTCCGGAATTCAAGTAACCAAGCGTAACGGTAGCAAAGAAAATCTAGATCTTAATAAGTTTCACAAAGTAGTAGCTTGGGCTTGCGAAGGATTAAACAACGTATCAGCATCAGAAATTGAAATACGTTCTCACATTCAATTCTACAATGGTATCAAAACGACTGACGTTCAAGAAACATTGATCAAGGCTGCAGCTGACCTTATCAGCGAGGATACTCCTGCCTATCAGTATGTCGCTGGTCGATTGATCAACTATCATCTGAGGAAAGAAGTTTATGGTAGCTTTGACATTCCTAACCTTTGCGATCATATACACACAGTGGTTAACGATGGGTATTATGATAAGGATATTCTTCTTTGGTACACTGATGAGGAGCTTGCTACTCTTAACGGCTATATTGACCACAAGCGAGATTTTAATATTGCTTATGTGGGTATGGAACAATTTCGCGGCAAGTATCTAATCAAGAACAGAGTCACAAATAAAATATATGAAACACCACAGATGGCATACATGCTTATCGCTATGGTGTTGTTTAGAAATTATCCAAAAGAAACACGTCTTAAATGGGTAAAGGATTTGTATGATGCAACTTCTCAGTTCGATATATCGCTGCCTACCCCTATCATGGCGGGTTTACGTAGCCCTCAAAAGCAGTTCAGTTCGTGTGTTCTTATTGAAACTGACGACTCGCTCGACTCTATCAATGCCACAGCTTCCGCGATCGTTAAGTACGTTTCTCAGAAAGCTGGTATTGGAATTGGTGCTGGACGGATTCGCGCTCTTGGTTCTCCTATTCGCGCTGGCGATACTACGCATACTGGTGTTATTCCCTTTTACAAACACTTCCAAAGTGCGGTTAAATCTTGCTCACAAGGCGGTGTCAGAGGCGGCGCAGCAACTTTATATTATCCTATCTGGCATTTGGAAGTAGAAGATCTTCTTGTACTGAAGAATAACAAAGGGACTGAAGACAATCGTATTCGTCATTTAGACTATGGTGTTCAATTCAATAAGGTGATGTATGAAAGACTTTTATCTGGAGCTAACATTACGTTGTTTTCTCCTCATGATGTTCCTGATCTGTATGATGCTTTCTTCATCGATTCAGACAAGTTCAGAGAGCTTTATGAAAAGTATGAGCGTTCAACAAAGCTCAGAAAGAAAGTAATTCCTGCTATCGATTTGTTTTCTGCGTTCATGGAAGAGCGCAAGAACACTGGTCGTATCTATTTGCAGAATGTTGACCATGCGAATGATCATGGTTCATTCATTAAAGAACTTGCACCAATTCGCCAGTCAAACCTCTGTTCAGAAATTGACTTGCCTACAAAGCCATTGAAAGATATTAACGATGAAAATGGAGAAATTTCACTGTGCACACTAGCTGCTATCAACTGGGGCAAAATTCGTGATCCTGCTGATTTTGAGCGACCTTGTACTCTTGCTGTCCGTGCTTTGGATGAGCTGCTTGATTATCAAGACTATCCTGTTCGTGCTGCGTACCAATCAACTATGGCTCGTCGTCCACTTGGTGTTGGCATCATTAATCTTGCTTATTGGTTGGCTCGCAATGATCTTTCTTATCAGCATATCGATAGCGATGGGTTGAATAAGCTTCATGCGTTTGCTGAGGCTTGGTCTTATTATCTTATCAAAGCATCAGTTGATCTAGCGGAGGAAAAAGGTGCGTGTCCGAAAAGTAATGAAACAAAATACAGTCAAGGTGCGTTCCCCATACACACCTACAAGAGAGAATTGGACGAAATCGTATCGCCTGCGTATAGGATGGATTGGGTTTCGTTGGGCGCTAAAGCATTACGAGTTGGCATCAGAAACTCAACGCTTATGGCTCTCATGCCATCAGAGACATCAGCACAGATTAGCAACGCAACGAATGGTATTGAGCCACCAAGATCGCTTGTCTCTGTTAAACAGTCTAAAGATGGCGTCCTTAAACAAGTTGTACCAGAAGTTCGTAAACTTAAGAAGAAATACGACCTACTTTGGGACCAACAGTCACCCGAAGGATATATTAAGATTTGCGGGGTATTGCAAAAGTTCATTGATCAAGGAATATCCGTTAACACCTCGTACAACCCAAAGTTCTATGAAGAAGAACAAATCCCTATGTCGGAAATGTTAAAGCACTTGCTGATGTTTTATAAGTATGGTGGCAAGCAGCTATATTATTTCAATACCAATGATGGTGCTGGTGAGATTGAATTACCTGCACTTGCTACTGGTGAAGAAGATCAGGAAGATTGTGAGGCATGTAAGATATGAGCGTATTTGATTCAACAAATCGTAAAGATCCAACGAAGGTAAAGGCATTCTTTGATGATCCTGTTACCATTGCACGCTATGACAAGCAGAAGTATCCTTGGATCGAGAAGCTGACAAATCAACAGCTCGGTTTCTTTTGGAGACCCGAGGAAGTGGATATTTTTAAAGATGCAAAAGACTTCAAGGAACTGACGCAACATGAGCAACACATCTTCACAAGCAACCTCAAGCGACAGATCCTACTTGATTCAGTCCAAGGACGAGCACCAACCACAGCTTTCGGTCCAATTGTCTCCCTCCCTGAGCTCGAAACTTGGATCACTACATGGACTTTCAGTGAAACAATCCACAGTAGATCTTATACACACATTATCAGAAACATATACCCAAATCCCTCTCTTGTCTTTGATCAAATCACCGACATCCAAGAAATCGTAGACTGCGCTAAGGACATCAGCAAGTACTATGATGATCTGATCTGGTGGAATAATTTACCAAAAAATCAATATGAGCCTGATACAAAATACGAGCATAAAAAAGCATTATGGCTTGCATTAATGTCTGTTAATATTCTTGAAGGTGTTCGTTTCTATGTTTCATTCGCATGCTCGTGGGCGTTTGCTGAAGTGAAGAAGATGGAAGGTAATGCTAAGATCATCAAGTTGATTGCACGTGATGAGAACTTACATCTTGCTGGTACACAACAGCTACTCAAAGCTCTTATCAAAGAAGATGAGGACTTCGCAAAGATTGCGAATGAAACAAAAGACGAATGTGTTAAGATGTTTGTCGATTGCGTCAATCAAGAAAAAGCATGGTCTAATTATCTATTCAAAGATGGTTCGATGGTTGGTCTCAACGCAACTCTGTTGGATGAATATATAGAATGGATTGCTAATAAGCGTATGACAGCCGTAGGCTTGCCATCACCTTATAAGGGAGGTAGCAATCCACTTCCGTGGACTCAAAAATGGATTTCTGGTGCAGAAGTTCAAGTTGCGCCACAAGAAACTGAAATTACTTCGTATGTCATTGGCGGCGTGAAGAAAGACGTTACGACTGATACATTCAAAGGATTTTCGTTGTGAGTAAAGAATATAAAAAAGGCTATCGTGATGGATTTAAGGATGGCATGGAAGCTGCAAAGCAAATAAGTGCACCATATATACTACCGACAACATCACCTTTTCCTCCTTCAATGATTACAACTTGTAATACTTGTGGAATTGAAATGAAGGGTGCATGGGGATATGTTTGTAATCACCCAAAATGTCCAACAAAAGTAACCTGTTAACTTAAGGAATATCAAATGAAATTATTTAAAGTATTATCTTTAGCATTTTTAGTTGTATCTGGTTATGCCTATGCAGCTGATCAAGCTCCTCCAAAACCAGTAGCATCATGCTCTGTACAAGTACCATTCGGTGCTCCATCTTCAAAAGCTGGCGAACCGGTTATTTGTCGTACGGGTTATATTTTAGAACACAACAACACAGCTAAGATTCCTGGTTGGGTTGCGTGGACACTCACACCCGATCACGTGATTGGATGTGCGCCTCGCGTCGATGCGTTTGCCACTGATGCTTCTTTGCCTGCAGGTGCGGGTGCTAAGCCTACAGACTATGCTGGTTCAGGATATGATCAGGGTCACTTAGCTAACAACGCTGATATGTCATTTGATGCTGACGTAGCAAAAGAATCATTCCTTATGTCAAACATGAGTCCTCAGCTTCCAGCAGTCAATCGAGGCACGTGGAAGAACCTCGAGGGTGCAGAACGTGCATGGGTATATTCAACTAAGCATTCGTTCACGATCTATGCTGGTAACATCTGGTCAGCATCAAGCAAGACTATCGGTGCAGACAAAGTCGTTGTGCCAGATGCTCTCTACAAGATCTTGATAGATGATACTACAAAGCAGTCTATCGCTTTCATCATGCCTAATCAGGCGGGAATCGATCAGAACTTTGCTAAGTATCAAGTAACTGTAGCTGACGTAGAAAAAGCTTCCGGTTATACTTTTGCAGTTCCTGATTCTAAGACAGTCAAGAATGCAATTCCACCGGTCGATCTAAAGTCAGTAGCAGCTGATAAAAAGAATCAGTGCAAGGGCTAAAAACATGGGGAACGATTTTCTCTGTGAACAATGCGATTCAGAGTATCAAATTCTGCATCGTGAAAAAGATAATCCCAGCTTCTGCCCATTTTGTGGGTGGCAAAAAATAGAAGAAGATGAAGACATTGACGACGAAAGAGATTGGGATTACGACGACGTATGAAAACCCGTGGTTGTACAACGGTAACTTAGTAGACGAAGAAACTGTTTACAACCACGTTGGTTTTGTGTATAATATAACTAACCTGAAAACAGGACGTAAATACATAGGGAAAAAGCTCTTTACCAAGTCTAAGACTAGACAAGTTAAGGGCAAGAAAAAACGTACGCGTGTTGCTTCTGACTGGATGACTTACTACGGGTCAAACAAAGATTTACAGGCTGACGTCGAAGAACTAGGCATTTATAACTTTAGACGAGAGATACTAAGGCTATGCAAAACCAAGGGCGAGTGCAACTATTGGGAAGCTCGATATCAATTCGATTATCGAGTACTAGAATCTGAAGATTACTATAATTCTTGGATTATGGTAAAAGTACACAGAGCGCATTTGCCCACGTAGGCCAACAGGTTAGAGTCAACGGACTTAAAATCCGTAAAGTGTCGGTTCGAATCCGACCGTGGGCACCAATTCAAGAGAACACAATGGAAAACTTTGATCTCGATAAAGTAAGAGAGTTTATTCGTAATACGTCTAATACTACACGAATCTATATCGGTGCAGATTCAGAACGTTATTGCAGAAAAGATGGAGTCTGGCAAGCCGATTATACGGTAGCTGTCGTTATTCATTACGACGGCAATAAGGGTTGTAAAGTATTTGGTCAGATTTCCTCTGAAGTAGACTACGATCGACGTAAAGATCGTCCTGCTTATCGATTGATGAACGAAGTCTATAAAGCTTCTCAGATGTATATGGATTTAGAAGAATCTATTGGTAATCGACACGTCGAAGTACATCTCGATATCAATCCAGACTATATGCATGGATCTTCTTGTGTTGTTACACAAGCTATCGGTTACGTGCGTGGTGTTACTAATATCACGCCTATGGTTAAGCCTGAAGCATTCGCAGCTTCTTATGCGGCAGATCGATTGAAAGAGATCCTTGTAAACAATTAGCACGACTAAGAAAAAAGAATAAGCCCTTATAGCACAATTGGTTAGTGCCATTCGCTCATAACGGATCGGTTCCAGGTTCGAGTCCTGGTGAGGGCACCAATATCGGGGGTTCGAATCCCTCCGCGTGCACCAATTATGAAGAAAATACTAACTATATGTTTAGGACTACTAGCGGCATCATGCGCTGGCGAACCCAGCGTTACCGCTAGTAGTTCGACTTCTTATGTAAAGAATAATTCTTATCATGGACAGGCTTCGTGGTACCAAAAGGGTAAGCGTACCGCTGACGGCCAAAGATTCAATCCAGATAAGTACTCTGTAGCTCATAGAACCCTGCCGTTCGGGACTATGTTGCGATTAACCAATGTTGAGAACGGTAGTACTATAGATGCGGTCGTTAACGATAGGGGGCCGTTTGTAAAAAGTAAAGAGATCGACGTGTCACGCGGAGCCGCGAAAGCGTTAGGTTTCTTTCATTCAGGGACAGCAAAACTCTTAATTGAAGTGTTGTCCCACTAAAGGAGAAAACTTATGTATAGGATACTTTTACCCGTTGGAGTGTTGTTAGCAGCATTTCTTGCTGTACCCTCCGCCGAAGCGAGTCCTTCCACAGAAGTAGTGGCTCAACAATCACAAAAGGCGAATAAGCCTACAGTAAAGCATATTAAAAAGAAGAAGAGATCGAAGAAGAGACTAAAGAAAGTAGATCCACCAGCACCACAGAATTTTGTACGTCAACACGATGATAGTACATCGGCTGGTTATTGGCAGAATGAATTAGAATATAAAGAGTTTCTACAGGGTAAACCACAAGTAGCTTTAGTCTCTACTAAAGTCGAACTCGATATGACACTCGACGAAAAGCGTCGTAAACTGGCTGAAGGTTGTTCTTGGTTTAGTTGTTCTGAACAAGCAAACAACATTGTCGTAGCTGAAGCTAAGAAGTGGGTTGGTAAACATGCTAAACGCGATAAAGCAGAATTGAAAAAGCTTTTCGCTATAGAATGGAACGATCCTATCGATCCAGCTCGTATTCCTTGGTGTGCAGCATTTGCTAATGCTATCTTGCGTCGTGAAGGTTATGAAACTACACATAGTCTTGCAGCTCGTAGCTTCTTAGCTTGGGGTGTAGGAACACATAATCCACAAGACGGCGACATCGTCGTATTGAAACGTGGTCATAGTAAATGGGCTGGACACGTTGGGTTCTTTCAGGGTTATGCATGGTACGACGGCGTTCAATACGTAAAAGTATTGGGTGGTAACACTGACAAAGAAGTACAGATCGGTTATTTCCCTGTAAGTTCTGTATTAGGTTATCGAAAAGTAGCGTGAGGTAAAATGCCTGAAGTCGATATGATTAAAGTTGAATTGAATTGGTATAAACAGATAGTCAGTCATATTATGAAAGTTAATACTAACGATAATATGACTGATGAAGAAAAACTAAACGCTATCACATGGCTATTGAAACAACTCAAGAAAACGGACAGAGATGAAGATGTGGAGACTGTGGGCTAAAGCTCTGGGTGAAAAACAGGGTAAAGACAACAGAGAAGCCGATAAGATAGCAATAATTCGAACAATGATAGTGTTATGGTATAGTCTGACAAATCTTTTTATCGTGGCAGGTGTGATCAGGCATTGGAATGGCTAAGAATAAATACGATTGGGTATTTTTGATGGAGTGGGCATCGACCTTTATTCTCATAATAGGTTGCATGCTCACTTCATTTAATTATTATCCGGTCAATCTTTACTTCAGTTTAGCTGGAAACTTTGGTTGGGCTATAGTTTCTATAAAGTGGCGTAAATGGTCTCTGTTAGTCATTCAGGGTGTAGTGTCCATGATCTATATCTTTGGAGTCATATCGGTCTTAAAATAGATGTTAAAAACAAAAATAGATCATTTCTTTGGATCCCAAGAAAAATATGATTTACAACTAGTGAAGTTAACTTTGGATACAACAGATTTAGACGAAAACGAAGCGCTTGAAAACGGGTGGCTCATAGCCAATAACGAGTGGTATCAAACACGCAGCGTCAGAATCAACATAGAAGAATACTTCAAAAAACTTAAGAAGAAGCCGTTGCCAGAAGATTATAGTATCTGGCATAAAGACAATATGAACGAAGAAGATATAGAAGCCGTTAAAAAAGTATACAAAGAATTTTGTGATAAAAAAGGATTTGACGTACAGTATGATCTCTTCTCGGATTCAGACAGATCTGCATGGCTCATAATCTATAAGGGTTTAGAAGCTGTAGCGTTTACTAAATTCATAAGATACACTGACGCTTACGAGAGTCAGTTTACAGCATGGAACTACAGTGAACCAAAACTCTCTTTAGCTAAGAGAATGGTTGAGTTCGAAGCGGGATTATCGAACGCTTTATTTCCTAACACTAAATATCTTTATATCGGTCAAGGATATGAAAAGGGAAGCGCTTATAAAGCAGACTTCGCTGGATTCGAATGGTGGACTGGCAACGAATGGTCTACAGACAGAGAAGTTTACAAGTCATTGTGTGCTCGTGATAGCTCTATAAATACGTTAGATGATCTAACGAAAGCTTACAACTATGCCTAAGTTCTTTAAACACAGAAAGACACAACTCTTTAAAGACGACTCTCCTGCGGTCACAAGATTTACGAGTGATCCACGTTTTAAAGCGCGTATGGCGATGTTACCAAGAATACCGGTTAATCATAACTACGACGTGCCGTATCTCTGCGGATATGCTAAGAACGCTAAGACGATTTATTTCGATCAACACTTAAAATACAAGATGAACGGCAAAGACCTGACACCGTTTCTAAAGATCCACGAGTTTTCAGAGAAAGCATTACTCGATATTTTTGGTCTTGATTATCAACAAGCACATCATATAGCTACTCACTTAGAAAGAAAAGCCGTAGAAGCAGCTGGTATCAAGTGGTCTGCCTACGACGAGTTTCTTAAACCTCAAATCAAAGAAGTGTGGCACGAAGATCTCAAAAAAGTACCACCAGATCTAGATTTAGAACCATACGAAGACGAGAAAGATAAGAAAGTTCTTAGACCTCTGATGGGTAAAGAGAAACAAGAAAACAAATCTAGACTTTCTGTGGTAAAAAACAGTGTACAAAAATCAAAAAGATAGATATAATAAGGAACATGTGATACTGATACATGAAGATGGTAAAACCATCTATAAGCTTTACCGCGAAGGCAAGCTTATATACATAGGAGTAGATGATGATAAAAAACATAGCGATGGTAATGATGATCGACGAGTTCATGATGAGCGATCTGGAAAAGATGGTCGCGCTTGATATGATTGAACTTGGCTATGATTTCCAAGATAAAGCAGACATCAACGAATTCTGGATGGAGCAGTTCAGACAATGGACAGAGTAGTCATATATAGTAGAGACAATTGTTCTTATTGCGCATACGCAAAGAACTTACTAGAAGTTAAAAACATTTCATATCAAGAACTAAAATTGAATGTAGATTTCTCGAGAGAACAACTTCTAGAACTTTTTCCTTCGGCTAAGACTTTTCCAGTCATCACAGTTGATGGATTTTATATCGGTGGCTATACACAACTAGCAGAACGCATTAATCAGGATAATGGAACTTCGCAACTACTAACTGAATAGGTAATGACATGAGCATGTACAAGCGTGATGAAATTCTAAAAGACCTCCACACACATATCATCGAAGTCACGTTCACTAAGGTGAATGGTCAGCAACGTGTCATGCGTTGCACTCTCGATCCTCAGTATCTTCCATCTAACTATGATAAGAACTACATGGAAGAACAACATAAGAAGAAAGAGAATCTCGACGTCATCGTCGCATGGGATATTGTATCCAACGGCTGGCGTTCATTCCGCATCGAATCAGTCTCTTACGTTCAAATCATCAACGCGGACTAATATAAATGACCAAACTCTATATGGTTGAAACTCTCTCGCAGTTTCGTCATCGTTATGTTGTAGAGATTTCTGATGATGCTACAATCGATGATGCAACATATTATGTTTTGAATAACGATAATGTAGAAGAGATGAGTCAATATCATCTCGGTGAGTTGGACTTTTCCACTCGTGAAATTACCAAAGAAGAATATCTGAAATTATTCAACGAAGACAATTATTATCTATCAGAATGGTCTGATGAAAAAAAGTTCACACTTATCAACAAGTATATGGAGTAATGAAATGGCACATTGGTGGGGTTATCACTTAATTTTAGATTGCGCCGATCTTGATCATAATAAGATCACAGACGGAGACAACATCTATTACTTTACAAAACAGCTGGTCAAGGACATCGATATGATTGCCTATGGCGAGCCACAGATCGTAAACTTTGGTAGCGGTAACAAAGCAGGTTATACTCTAGTTCAGTTGATCGAGACATCAAATATCTGCGCACACTTTGTTCCCGACGACGGCAACGGAGGTAATGCTATGTACCTCGATGTGTTCTCTTGCAAAGAGTATGACACCGACATCGTCATCGATTTGGTCAAGCAATATTTCGGCGCCAAGTATATTCGCCCTAACTATCTGACGCGACAAGCTTGAGGTATACAATGAGTGACACTATTGATCAAATTGTTTTCAACAATAATGAATGGGAGATAAAACGTATTGGTTCGTTAGTTCCATCAGTACGATTTAAAGTTCGTGTTCGTGATGACTCTATTCAAGGTCCAAACCCATTCCGTTGGAGCAAGATCAACACGTTTCAATTGTTTGCTGGTAAGAGAGTTATCGTGTTCTCACTTCCTGGAGCGTTCACACCAACATGCGATACTTACCAACTTCCTGGATTTGAAAACAACTATGACAAGTTTAAAGAGCTTGGCGTTGATGACATCTACTGCATTTCAGTCAATGATTCGTTTGTAATGAATTGCTGGGCAAAGCAACAGAACTTGAAGAACGTCACGGTAATTCCTGATGGTAATGCTGACTTCACAAGCGCCATGAATATGTGCGTATCGAAACGTAATCTTGGATTTGGTGTACGTTCTTGGCGTTATGCGTTCGTTGCTGACGATGGTATCATTGAAGCATGGTGGCAAGAGCCTGGATTTGGTAATGACGTAGACGAAGATCCGTATGGTGAAACATCGCCCGAAAACATTTTACAATGGCTTCGTGCAGCAAAAGTAGAAGAGGAACGTGGACAATGAGCTTGATTTTCTCTGATTTTGATCAGAATTCACCGATGTCACAGAAGGCTATTCAGGCCAAACAGGTGAATGGACCAGAGTATTGGCCTACGATGCGTGAAGTGTTTGCGCATGATACTCAAACACTACCATTGCCACGCTTTCGTTTTTGGGCAAGCTGTCATAACGTACCGCTCATTACCACTGGTCGTGTAGCACGTTTCATGGGTGCTGCATTCACAGCAGCTTTTAATGATTCTGACTTCGACTATGCGTTGAAAGAAAATTGGATCGGTGTACCAGAAGGCATGGAGCATGCTTTTAAAGTATCAGACGACTATGATACGAGTATGCAACGTATTCAAGACGTAGCACACATCGCAATCTGCGGTTTTACGCCTGATGAAATCAAGAACTGTAAGAGCATAGTTGAGATCGGTGGTGGTTACGGTGATATGTGTTCAGTCGTACACGATCTTGGTTTTACTGGTAAGTATACGATCTATGATTTTCCTGAAGTGCAGACGATTCAAGACTATTATCTGAAGAAGCAAGACATCAATGCTAACTTCGTTTCAGATCCTGCTGATCTTGAACCCGCTGATTTGGTCATCGCTACTTGGTCGTTGAGTGAAATTCCTATCGATTTTCGTGATACTATCATGGAGAAGATCGTCAGCTCAGAGAAGTGGTTAGTCATGTATCAGGCTAAGATCTTTGGTACGATCGATAATACAGACTACTTTAAGAAGTGGTTCGCTGATCGCAATCCAGTATTCATGAAGCATAATGAAACTGCTGCTGACGGTGAAAATACATATATGGTGATCAAATAATGTTAAAGATTGGTTTTACTTGTAGTGCATTCGATCTGTTTCATGCAGGTCATGTCGAGATGCTACGCGAATGTAAAAATCAATGTGATTACTTGATCGTTGGATTGCAATCAGATCCGACGATCGATCGCCCAGAAAAGAACAAGCCAGTTCAATCTCTCTATGAACGCTATGTTCAACTGCGTGCATGTAGGTATGTTGATGAGATTATTGTTTATGATACAGAACACGATCTTATTAACCTATTAGGCATTGAACCGATCACACATCGTTTTGTTGGTGTTGAATATAAAAATACATACATTACAGGACAAGATGTTTGTGAACAGCGCAATATAGAAATCATATATAATAGTAGACATCACATGTATAGTAGTAGTGAATTGAGGAGTCGTTTGGTATGAGTTTTAGTGATTTATATTTCAATGAAGTAATTGACATCGCATCATCTATAAATACAGAGAAAGTAGAAACTCTTGCTAATACACTCGCAAATACTAGAGATGTCAGCGAAGGTCGTGTCTTCATTCTGGGAGTTGGCGGCAGTGCAGGCAATGCCTCACACATGGTTAATGACCTCAGAAAACTCTGCGCTATCGAAGCTTACGCACCAACAGATAATGTTTCAGAGTTGTCTGCTCGAACAAATGATGAAGGTTTTGACACCGTATTTGAAGAGTATCTCCGAATCAGCAAACTCAACTACAAAGACACCATCTTCATTCTATCCGTCGGCGGAGGTGATGAAGACCGTAATGTGTCAGTAGGTCTAATCAAAGCTATCAAGTATGCTCGTTCTAAGGATGCTAGCATCGTTGGTATCGTAGGCAAGTCAGATGGCTATACAGCAAACAATGCTGACGTATGTGTCGTAGTTCCACCCATCGAACCAAAGCGTGTAACACCTCACTCAGAAGCATTCCAAGCAGTGGTATGGCATTGCTTAGTTTCTCATCCTAAACTTCAAATTCATCAGACAAAATGGTAAGACGAGCTGTCTTTTTTGATAGAGATGGTGTATTAAATTATTTGGTAAATCACGACGGTGTGATGACTGCGCCGTGGAGTTTTGACGAATTTGAATTTATGACTGGCGTAGAAGAAGCTGTCAATCTAATACGTAAACTCGATTACCTAACTTTTGTAGTCACCAATCAACCAGACGTATTAGACGATAAACTTAATTCTATGGATCTAAAAATGATGATGCTGATGTGTATAAAACACTTAGGTATCGATGACGGTCTGGTTGCTTATGAACGTGGTTCTGCTTGGTATAAACCAAACAATGGCATGATAGAAACGTTAATAAAAAGCTACAAGATCGATCGGGGAAGTAGCTATATAATAGGTGATCGATGGAAAGACATCGTAGCCGGTCACAAGAGCAAACTCAATACGATATACGTAGGCGAAGTTCCCTACCAATCTCCAGAAAAATATCAACACATTCAACCAGATTACATAGCAGACAATACGTTGCATGCGTGTACTCTTATATCGGAGCTGACAAGAGATGATTAAATTATATGCAGATGGCGCAGCGATGGAAGGTATCATCGAAGCCGCGAAAGATCCAGAAATTACTGGATTTACGACTAACCCTACATTAATGCGTCAAGCTGGTGTGACTGACTACGCTCAATTTGCACAGGACGTTATCAAGTATCTCGCTGTTCAACGACCCGACACTTGTTTGTCTCTTGAAGTTTTTGCAGATACACCAGACGAGATCATTCGTCAAGCTCGTATCATCAGTGACTGGGGTGATTCAGCCGCTTATCCAGTATACGTAAAGATTCCTGTCATGTATACGAACGGTGAGTCGACAAAAGATATTATCAAGCAACTGAGCGATGAGGGTATCAAGCTCAACATCACTGCAGTGTTTACTGTAGAACAAGCACAAGAAGTTTTAGAAAATCTTAATCGTAAGACGCCTTCGATCGTTTCTATTTTTGCTGGTCGTATTGCAGATGCTGGCGAAGATCCAGAATCGATCGTTAGTTCTATACTTTTACAGTATTCTTTCTACTCAGATGAAGACGATAAGGTAGAGTTCTTATGGGCTTCTTCTCGTGAAGCTTATAACTACAAGCATGCAGAATGGTCGGGTTGTGACATCATCACTATGACACCAGACTTGATCAAGAAAGTCAAAGGATTTGGTAAAGACTTGACTCAGTTCTCTCGTGAGACCTGTCAGATGTTCTATGACGATGCTGTGAAGAGCGGGTTTAAACTATGAGTGCATTTGAAGAAAATGAAATCTCCGTCAATGCTAATGGCGGAACTGAAATTGCTAAGCGTAAGCTAGCTGAAATTATTGATCCTGCATTACTTGAAAACTTTCAGATCGTTAGTTCACGTGCTCGTGATCTGGATCCTACTAAGATCAGAATCTTTTGGGCACATGATCTTGCTGAAGATCCAGAGTCTGTTAAGTTTCGTGATCAAACTTTTAAAGACAGCTGGCATAAGTTCGTCTTTATCTCTAATTGGCAGTATCAGCGTTATCAGTTGATGCATAATATCGAATACGATAATAAGTCGATCGTACTAGAATCTGGTATCGAACCAGCAACAGATACAGTCTTTGATCTTAAGAAGTCAGACGACGGTAAGATTCACATCGTCTATACATCTACGCCTCAGCGTGGATTAGAACTTTTGATTCCTGTATTTGAAAAGCTTTGTGAAATCCACAACGACATCCATCTCGACGTGTTCTCTTCGTTTAAGATCTATGGTTGGGATGAAATGGATAAGCAGTTCGAACCCTTATATGATAAGGTACGTAGTCATCCAAACATGACTTACTACGGCTTCGTACCAAATAAAGAGCTAAAAGATCATCTGAACAAGTCACACATCTTTGCTTATCCATCGATCTGGATCGAGACTTCATGTCGTGCTATGTTAGAATCTATGTCAGCAGGATTAGTATGTGTGCATCCTAACTTCGGTGCATTAGCAGAAACTTCTGGTGGTCTGAATATCATGTATCAGGGTGATAACGATAAAAATAAACATGCTAATATCTTTATCAATCACCTCAACTCTGCTATTAACTTCGTAAGAAACGGTGATCATCAGCCGATGATTCATTTTAATAAAACTTTTGTTGATTCAAGATATAACATCGAACGTATTAAGAATCAATGGGAAATGATGCTACGTGAATTGCTAAATCAATATCCAGATGAAGCATCACGTGCAATTCCAAAGCCTCAATTTGTTTATAGGACTGCTTAATGATCGTCTCTAAGACACCACTTCGTATTTCATTCTTTAGCGGTGGTAGTGATATGCCATCGTTCTATGAAAAAGACAGGGGCGCTGCGTTGTCGGTAACGATCGACAAATACATCTATGTGATGCTTCATAAGACTCCACATCTCGGTATTAAGGTCATGTATGATACGATCGAAGAATTCCCAGATGTGGAGCAAATGCAGCATGCTATCACGCGTGAGAGCTTCAAACACTTTGGAATCGAGAAAGAAGTAACTGTAGCATCGATCGCTGATATTCTTGCTAAGGGCTCGGGACTAGGTTCTTCGTCTGCATTTACGTTGGGTCTCGTAAACGTACTAGCACATCAAAATAAGTTCGAGAGTCTTGTATCGAGAGAGTATCTCGCACAGACTGCTTATTACATCGAACGTGAGTTGTGTGGGTATCCTGTAGGCAAGCAAGATCAGTATGCATCAGCTTACGGTGGTATGAACTTATTCGAATTCAATAAAGACGATACAGTCGACATTCGTCCGATGACATATAATCGTAATACATGGACAGATCTTGAAGATAGATTATTGTTAGTCTATTCTGGTAGAGGTCGTAATGCCAACTCTATCTTGCAGAAACAGTCAGCTGCAATGAGCGACGAGACTAAGTTCAATCTCGTCAAGGCATCAAGAGACAAAGCTTATGTAGGTGCACGATACATCAAAGAAAATAGACTTGACGACTTTGGTGCATTACTACACGAAGCATGGATGGATAAGAAAGCCGTAGAGACTTCTATTACCAACGAGTACTTCGACAGTGTATATAACAGAGCGATCGAAGCCGGTGCATTGGGTGGCAAGTTGCTTGGTGCCGGCGGCGGTGGATTCTTCTTATTCTATGTAGATCTTTCAAAACGTCAGAGAGTCATTGACGTGATTACAGACGGCACAGAATGCAAGATCTATGATTTTAAGTTTACAGAGTATGGTAGCCGCTTGGCAACTCACTGTTAATAAATATATGTACATCCTCAACGGAGATGGTATAATTACATGATGCCAGCAAATAACGTTATCGTATTTCCTAGCAAGAACAAACAACTAGTCAACGCACCTACTACTGATGCCGAGATTGCTTTGAACGTAAACCAGATCAGATATAATCATATCAATGAGACTCTTGGTGCAATCGTTCCTATCATATTTGGCAACATTGAGTTAGCAGGATTTGACTTTTTAGTAGATGAGGGTGAAGTAGATCCTAATCTTAAAGACGGTGCACTCTTGGTAGAAAGCTTGAGATCTATGTTATGTAAGTACTACAATATAGAACATCCTCTCCAAGAAGTAGCCGAAGAGTTGTTTGTAGAGCAAGAAGACGGTTCGTTTGAGTTGGCTGAATCATTGATGATTGAGTTTGAACAGAAAGGAAACGGACAAGTTCCGTAACATTATGATTATTGTTGACCTTAATCAAGTCGTGCTTTCTAATCTGATGGTGTCACTAGGAAATCACACCAATGCACAGATAGAAGAAAACATGGTGCGACACATGGTACTAAACGCTTTGCGTATGTACAAAGTGAAGTTTTCACCGGATTACGGTGATATGGTCATCGCTTGTGACAACACCAACGTGTGGCGTAAGAAAGAGTTTCCTTACTACAAAGCCAATCGTAAGAAGAACCAAGAGACTTCAGAACTCGATTGGAAAAGCATCTTCGAGTGTCTCAACAAGATTCGCCAAGAACTTAAAGACTATCTGCCCTATCGTGTCATCGACGTAGAGTCAGCAGAAGCAGACGATGTCATCGCTACTCTCGTTAAGCATAAACACGAAGAGCAAAACATCTTGATCTTGTCTGGCGATAAAGACTTCATTCAGCTTCATAAGTATGACGGCGTACAGCAGTACGATCCGGTACGTAAGCGTAAGATCTCTCATGACAATCCGCAACGTTATCTCATCGAACATATCTTGAAGGGCGATTCGGGCGACGGCATTCCTAACGTGTTGTCACCAGATAACTGCTTTGTGATTGGTGAACGTCAGAAGCCTATGACTGCTAAGAAGATCGCACACTATCTTACTGTCGATCCTAGTGAGATCGATGATCCTATCGTTCAACGCAACTATTTTCGTAATAAGATGTTGATCGATCTAGAATCTGTGCCATCATATATAGCTGATAAGGTGTTAGAACAATACGAAGCTCAGAGCGGACGTGATCGCTCAAAGATGATGAACTATTTTATTGCTAACAAATTGAAAAATCTAATGGAAAATCTAGCGGAGTTTTAAATGGGAATGGTAGTAGGTGTAGCAGAGTTTTTAGAGAACGTCTCTAAGCTCAAGAAGCGTGAAGAAAAAGTTGCGGCTTTAAGACACAACGACAGCGTCGTATTGCGTATGATAATGCAGGGTGCATTTGATCCTAATGTCAAGTGGGCTTTGCCACCGGGTGTTCCACCATATACACCTAACACTCTCGTCGATCAAGAACACGTGTTCATTCGCGAGTCGCGTAAGATCCCATACTTTATCGAGGGTATGCATCCGAATCTCAAACAAATCAAGCGTGAATCTTTATTCATCGAACTTTTAGAACAAGTATCACCTAAAGATGCATTGTTACTATGTTCAATCAAAGATAAGAAATTACCAGTCAAGGGTATCACAAAAGACATCGTTTTAGAGGCACTACCGGGACTTTTCAAAGATGAGCAAACAAACGTATAAGTCAATGCGTAAATACGAGTATGATGACTATTATGAAGAAGATACTCGAAACAAAAAGAACAAGAGAGAAGAACGCCGCTTGCAAAGGGCACTTCGAACTAAAAATATCAAAGAATTGGTAGAAGAAGATGCCTACTTACAAATTCAAAAACAATGAAACTGGTGAAGAGTTTGAGGATTTCATGACAATCTCTCAGCTCGATGTTTATCTTGAGGAAAACAAACATATCACGCAACTAATTCATGGTGCTCCTCTCATCCATTCGGGGAGAGGCTTACAAAAACCCGATGCTAGCTTTAGAGATCTGCTAAAGCATATCAAAAAAGGCAACTCAAAGGGAATCACAAAAAGCACCATCAACACAATGTAAAGAGAAAAGATGCAACAGAACAATGTAAGGTTAACAAGAAAACAAAAACGTATCTTACAGCAAAAGGGAATAGTTCCAGATCAACAAGTTAATAAATTAAACTTCAGATTAAAGCACGTCGAACCGTTGACAAAAAATCAACGAATAACTTTTGAGAAATATCATGACGGAAAAAACCTACTCCTACACGGAATCGCAGGTACTGGCAAAAGCTTCCTCTCAATCTATCTCTCCCTTCAATCCATATTATCCGACGGCTCGCGATATAAAAAGCTTGTCATTGTTAGATCCGTTGTACCCACACGAGACATGGGATTCCTCCCAGGAAACAACAAAGAAAAAACCAAAGTCTACGAAGCCCCGTATCTAGCTATCTTTTCAGAACTATTTGAAAGAGGTGATGCCTATGAATATCTCAAAGGCAAAAATATTGTCGATTTCATCAGTACTAGTTTCATACGCGGTATTACTCTTAATGACTGCATTATTGTTGTTGATGAGATAGCCAATATGACGCTACACGAGTTAGACAGCGTTATCACTCGTGTGGGTCAGAACTGTAAGATTCTCTTCTGTGGTGACTTCAGACAGTCTGACTTTACCAGAGAGCACGAGAAGAACGGTCTAAACGATTTCATGCGAATCATTCAGAGAATGAAGTCATTTGAATTTATTGATTTTGACGAGAACGATATCGTTCGTTCGTCGATGGTGAAGGAATATATTCTTGCGAAAGATCGACTCAAGATCGTGGCTTAGACCTAAGTTCGAACGTGGTAAAACATTCGAACACGACTTCTTACACTTCGAAGACTTCGAAGCTAAGATAATCGATGGTAAGCGTTACTACTTTGCACCAGACGGTAACGCTTACCCTTCTGTCACTACCGTACTCGGCGCTAAGAAAGATAAGAAACACTTAGAAGCTTGGATCAAACGAGTAGGCGTTGAAAAAGCCGAACAGATCAAAGTTCAGGCTGGTCATCGTGGTACAGCCATTCATACGATCGCCGAAAAATACATGCTCAACGAAGAGCAATATCCAGAAGACGTCATGCCCGCAAACATCATGACGTTCAAGTGTATCAAACCAGTGCTCGACAAACACATCGGTAAAGTGTACGCGATCGAAGCTCCCCTCTATTCAGCTGAACTTCATTGTGCTGGTCGTACAGACTGTATCGCCGAGTTCGATGGCGTGATCAGCATCGTAGACTTCAAGACCTCATTAAAAGTAAAGAGAGAAGAGTGGATCACCGACTACTTTCTACAAGCCACATGCTACGGTCACATGGCTGAACGACTGACTAACATTCAAATACCACAAATCGCTATCATTATTGCTGTCGATGGACAACCAGAACCTCAGGTATTTGTAAAAAAACGTTATGATTATGTCGATCAAATGAAAACAGTATTCGATGGATCAGTTAGATGAAACGAGTAGCTGTCATCACAGGTGCCAATTCGTGGATGGCAAAAGCGACTGATAAAATCTTGACACTCGACGGGTGGAACGTCGTGATGTGTGATCGACAATACATGGACGTCACAGACAGAGAACAAGTCAAGATCGGCATCGACAAGATATACGAACGCGAAGGCAGAATCGATGCGGTGATCAATATCGCAGGTGGTATCCATCAAGGCGATAGAGAACATCGCAACAATTTTATAGTTACAGAACTCGACGAATTCGACTGGGTGATGAGAACCAATTTCAACAGCGTCGTCAACACCACTAAGGCTTCATTGCCCTATCTCATCGAATCGAGTGGTAGCATCGTCAATATCGTATCGACTGCTGCTACAGTCGGATTGCCTAAGATGACTGCTTACTCTGCAGCGAAGGGTGCAGTCCTTTCGTTTAGTAAAGCGTTAGCGAAAGAAGTAGGTCTATATGGCGTCAAGGTGAATTGTTTGTTGCCGGGAGTCACCACGTCGAGATGGAACAAAGAAGGCAAAAATCCAGTAAACGGCAAGCTGTCGTCTTTGGGTGAAATCACTTCACCTCTCTATGTGGCCGAAGCTATACAATTCTTATTGTCAAGCAGATGTACGGGCTCCTGCCTAGACATTAGCGGTACCTGAGCAATAACAATGTAACATAATCTGTTACAAATGAGCTATGCACGGGCCGCTACCCAGCTATGCGAAAATAGCAGTGTACTTACTCGGCAGACATGATAGAATGCTCTCATCAATGGGGATGGTCCCTAACTGGAGCATGGCAATATGGATATTCTCAGCATCTATACTTCCTTTCAAGCTTTGAATACTTCGGCTGAAAAAGTCGAATACTTGAAACAACTCGAACAACTTAATCTTCCCTATGATATAAACTACACTAATCTTATTAACTACTGGTCTACACATTGAATAATGGTCAAGGTCACAGTATTCGTACTGTGACCTTTTTGTCACACTGCCCAGAATTGTTATTGCCAAGCGAAAATAAGCATTTACAATCTGGGATGATCTTGGTAAGATATACAGGTAAATTGGAAATGGTCTCTCTGGGAGACACAAACTGGAGCATGACAATATGAAACGTGGTGAAAAGTCTAAGATCGTGATCGAGCTCATGGAAGCTAATCGTGATAAGTCGTACGATGTGGTGTCTTCGATGATCGAGCAAAAGCTCGGCATCACTAACAAGGCTGCACGTGCTTATTATCAGTACATGGTACACAATGGCAAGGTCACTGGCCTCGCTATCACTTGGGGTCGTGGTCAGCGCATTGGCGCTGCTAAGCCTAAAGCTACTAAGTCAGCTAAGGCTCCTAAGATCGCTAAGGTTGCTAAGTCAGTCACTGCCACTGTCAAGTCAGTGGACGAGATCGAAGCTATCAAGCAGAAAAATCTCGAGACTATGCGTAAGGTGTCAGCGAAGCTTTCTAAGGTTCGTGACTTCACTCAGCCTAAAGCACCAGTCGAAGCTACTTCTGACTACGATCCTCGTATGGATCATGACGAAGAGCGTGCACTGCTCGCTTCTGAAGGTTACACAAACAAGGTTCCTCGTTACGCTAACGAAGACTAATTGGCGGGCGGCTTCGGCCGCCCTTCATCACGGACACATCACGGTGTGTCTCTGAAGGAGAATGCTATGAATTTAAACACATCGCAGCTTAACTTAGAAACACTCACACTCGACGAAGCACGTGCTAAAGCTATCGCTTTGCTGAACGAGCTGCCTACTAAGAAGTCGAAGATCAACAATCTCATTCGCGATATTCAGCGTGCACGCACATCACGTGAAGTGCAGCGTATCATGTGGAATATGTATCTCGCCGGCACGGGCTTCGGCGTTTCTGGTTCTGATTGGCAAAAGTTTCACAAAGGAGTCTAAGATGGTTATCACACCCATTAGCACAGCAGGTCAGTCACGCACTGGCACTCTTTACGACATCTCAGTGACTGCGATCGCAGAAGTTCTCGGCTTTCCGCCCAACGTCATCGACGATCCAGACAAGGTCGTCAATTCATGGGGCTTCGAGATCGATGGTCAGAAGTTCGGCATCTGGGATTACAAGGGCTCACATCTCATGGGTCAATTCTCGACCTATGGCAATAGCAAAGTTCTTGCTAAGCTATTCCCAGCACATTACGTTTGACATGTACATTCTCATTCGATCAGGGTATAATATATCATCAAATCGGAAAGGAACTTGGTATGAGTAAGAACTTGGATACAGCCATCATGGCAATACATGAGCTCGACAATGCAGAGCTCGATAAAGTCATCGCACACATTAAGACGCGCCGCGCGCATCTCTCTGCTGAAGCTAAGTACAAGTTTAAGACCAATGACTTGGTGGCATTCACGAGCCGTGGTATCACTTACAGAGGTCGCGTCATTAACATCTTTGTCAAGCGTGCTAGCGTTAAGACCGATGCGGGTCTTTATCGCGTTCCTCTCAACATGTTGTCGAAGGCAGCTTGATGCGTATTCTCAACGCATGTAGTTTTCTTTCACACAAACAGATTCAGAAGATCAGTGAAGCTTACAAAGCTACATACATCTTCGAATCTTGTTTGAGAGGTAAGAATGGTCAATGGCTTAACTTCCCCGCAGCAATCTTCTACACCGAAGATGCGCATCCTGATGGGTCAAACTACTTCGCAATCTACTTCGGCGAAGGCGGCGCCCGTATCGCTAACGGCATCTCGGCATTCGAGTGCGAATACAAAGGCATCCGTGTCGGCAACGAAATTGCCTACTCAAGATTTAGACATGATTATCGTGGTCTCGGCGGTGGCTTTATCGACGGTGGTCGTGATTATGTACGTTGCGGTGGTGATTATGATGGTGTGGTGACTTTCAAAGTCGAGCGTCATAAGCTGCTCGTTTACATGAACGAATCTTGGCATATATGTAACGACGACTTGGTAGTCCCTGAAGATGCTACTTGGTAAAGAGGCATGTACATTCTCAATCGATCAGGGTATAATATCTTATCAAATCGGAAAGGAACTTGGTTATGGCACACATGGTAGAAACAATGGCTTACGCTGGCGAAACTCCTTGGCATGGTCTCGGCGTTCAGGTCCCAGCTGATCTCACACCCACTCAGATGCTCGAAGCTGCTAAGCTTGACTGGACAGTGACAAAGATCCCGGCTTATGCTGAGATCGCTGGTAAACAGATCGCAGTCGGTCAATCAGCACTCGTTCGTAATATGGACAATCGTATCCTCGATGTCGTGTCTGATGACTGGAACCCAATTCAAAATCAGGAAGCTTTCGAGTTCTTCAACGAATTCATCGCTGCTGGTGACATGGAGATGCATACAGCCGGCTCACTTCGTGATGGTCAGGTCGTGTGGGCTCTCGCTAAAGTGAAAGACTCATTCGAGCTCTTTAAGGGTGATCAAGTCGACAGCTACTTGCTCTTCTCTAATTTCCATCGTTATGGCTTCAGCACCGACGTGCGCTTCACTCCCATTCGTGTAGTGTGCAACAACACGCTGACTCTGTCTCTCAACTCTAAAGTAGAGAACTTCGTTAAGATCAATCATCGTTCTAAGTTCGATGCTGACACTACTAAAGAGATGCTCGGCATCGCTAAGGAAAAGTTGCAGCAGTACAAAGAGATGGCAGCATTCCTTGGTTCTAAGAAGGCTGAGAAAGAAAATATCGTCGAGTATTTCAATCGTATCTTCCCGTCGACTGGTAAGAAGGATGTCTCTCGCAATGCCGATCGTGCATTGGAACTTCTCTTCGAACAGCCGGGTTCTAAGTTCGCTGAAGGTAGCTGGTGGCAGCCTTTCAATGCAGTCACTTACATGACTGACCACGAACTCGGTCGTAACGCTGATAGCCGTTTGTCTTCTGCATGGTACGGCTACAACAAGGGACTGAAAACTAAAGCACTCGAACTTGCTGTCGAAATGGCGGAGGCTGCCTAATGGCTAAGAGCTTGTTGAAAGTAAAGTCTGCTAAGAAGACTCGCGTGACTAAAGATGCTGCGTATCTTGTCAACCAGAAGTATCTTGGCGATGAGCCTAAGTTCGACAAGCCTCTTACAGCAACGCAGTATGGTACTGCGTTGACTTGGTACAACTATATGTGTGACACGAACACCGCGCGTGAGTACATCAACGACTATCTCAAGATGCATAAGCGCGTCGACGAGATGAAGCAGTTGAAGCGTGTGCCTGACGTATGGATCCCTCTGACTATTGCATGGATCTGTCGTATGCTTACGCGCGGCTACGTGTTGCCGGGCAATCCGACTAGCTATATCGATGAACGTCTGACTCAGACACTGAAGAAGGCAAAAGTCGAAGACACTGATGCTGTAGAAGCTTATAAGCCTACGCTACAGGAAAAGATCCGTGACAAGGCACACGAGATCATCGGTGAAATCGAAGAGATGATCGATAACGAGTCTTTGTTTAGTCTTTATGACTGGCTGAAAGCTCGTGAAGTTCCGGCAATGTATGCACCGATGATCATCAATCGTTATGCACCGTGGCTCAGCGAGTTGATCGAAGCATACGAGGGCAAAGACGAACAGCTGAAAGAAGCTTATGGTCACATGACTAAGAAGCAGATCGCTGATCGTATCAAGTTCTTTCATGCTCTTATCTCTGACGCCGAGAAGTATGCTGGTGTAGCTAAGAAGACGCGTGCTCCTCGTAAGCCTCGTGCAGTGTCGAAGGAGAAGCTGCTTAAGAACCTGCGTTATCAGAAGGAAGACGCAGACTTTAAGATCGCTTCTATCAATCCCGAGAAGATCCTCGGTGCACAAGAACTGTGGTGCTTCAATACGAAGTACAAGGTTCTCTCTGTATTCCGTGCGATCGATCGTGGTGGACTGCAAGTCAAGCGTTCGAGCATCGTAGGCTATGACGAGAATACGAGCTTTAGTCGTGGCGCTGGCAGGTCAGCAGATAAAGTCGTTGATAAGGTGATGAAGGGTGGTAAACTGGTACTGAAGAAGATCATGGACGAATTGAAGACGAAGCGTCCATTGCAAGAACGCATGAACGAAAACACAATCTTACTAAAGGTGATGTAATGGATATTCAAACAATCGTTGTGATCGCAATCTTAACAGCAGTCTTTGGTGGAGTCTGCTATATCATGTTCTCGGAGTAGTTGACGATGAATAAACGTAAGCTAGTTACAGATCGTTATGCACCCTCAAAGCTAGAGCGTATCATCTACGCACGGGCTTATAGCTATCAGACGAACGGGTTCAATGAAAAGTTGATCCCCTCTAATCCTTACGACATGGCTATCGAACCTCTCTTATGGGAAGCATGGGAAGTCGGCATCATCGATGCGATCGAAGATCGTGCTACCTTTATGGCTACTATCAATCAGGAATGATCATGAAGTATTCTCTGGTTCGAGTGAGTGGTTCTTACACAGTCGGCGATTCTGGTTCTATGTGTCAGATCTTAGATGGCGAAAGCTATCAACCTATCGAAGGGTGTTACTATCCGAGAGTCGGATGTGGTGTACGCGTAGGGTCATATCATGCTCGAACGTTTTTTGGACAAGACTGGTGGCAAACGACACCCGTGACAGAGATCCTCGAAGAGAGCGTCGATGAAAAAGGTTATCGACGTATGAAGTTTAAGACTAAAAACTCTATCTACGAATGGAAGGAATTTTGAAATGCAAGACTGTTGGTATTCGTTGTTTGCAGGTAGTGGACGGTGACTTCTAGGGGGATGATATGGGTATCAATATCGAGATCGATTGCGAGATCGCTGACAAGATCATGGCTTCTACGCTAATCAAAGACTATCACATGGTAATGCAAGACATCAATCGCTTGACGACTCGAGGTGATTCACTTCGAGATTATGAACAGGAAGATCTGTTGATGTATCAGAAGGTCGCACGTGCGATTCGAGATCTAGCTGAATGGTATCTTTTGCCCGACGATCGAGTAAAACTTTTGAATGTACAATCATATCAGTCTGTGGTAGAATAAATATATTGCTTCGGTCGTTGAGGCGTAAGGCATAGACATTTCGGACGGGAGGGCAGTACTCCCCGCCTCCACCACAAGCATATCAAGGCTGCAGACGCCGTAGGACATGTTCTTACTTTAAGTGTGGTATGCTTTTGATGGGGGCGTAACAGGTTCGACGGGATGTAGTAAAGTTACGAAGAGACCTAAGTAAACGTTAGATGCAAACGATAATGCACCTCTAGCTATGGCAATTGCTGCCTAAGCATGCGTTCGGCGGGAACGTGGAAACAGAATCCCGCCACCTATTAACGGTCTCATAGCTCAACTGGAAAGAGCAACAGCCTTCTAAGCTGTGGGTTGATGGTTCGAGTCCATCTGAGATCGCCATATATACACTGTGTAAAACTGACTTGAAAGGAGTCAATATGCTAAAGCAAACGATCGTGATTGGCGCGATCCTATCATCGGCCGTGGCATTCGCTGCGGATCTTCCATCCAAACGTGCAGAACCAGCGAATTATGTAAAAGTTTGTGACGCTTACGGTGCAGGCTTCTTCTATGTTCCTGGCTCTGATACGTGTCTACGTGTCGGCGGTTTGGTACGTGCCGATACATACTACGTTCCTCAACAAGATCAGTATAAAGTAACTAACGGCGCGAAGGCTATCTCAGTTCCCGCTGCTGGTGAAAATACAATCAGTTGGGAAACACGTGCAAAGATCGAACTCGATGCACGTACACAGACAGAATACGGTACAGTACAGACCTATATGGCTCCACGTTTCTCACGTGCGGGTGGTGCTCTCGTAGACGTTGCACAGCCAGCATCGAGTGGTACGCAGACAGCCGGTGGTAGTACACTTACCCTCGAATCTATGTACATTCGATTTGCTGGTCTGACGGCAGGTGTTGCAAGAGATAACTTTGCATTCATGCCACCTACGTATGGTTCTAATCAACACTGGGCATCGTTCGTGGTACAACCCAAACAGCTCGCTTATACAGCGATCTTAGGTGGTGGCATTGCGGTGACAGTAGCGATTCAAGATCCGGCTGATACAGCTAACGCACCAGTAAATGGTATGGGTACGACTGTCGAGTATCAGCCTGCGACAGCAAAGAATCTTCAGTACAACGGTCGTATCGACTACGAACGTAGCTGGGGTGCACTCGCTCTAATGGGTGCTGTTCGTAACGCTAATGCAGTCGATGCTACGACGAACGTCTATAATCAGACGAAGACAGTCTACGCATTGGGTACGGGTGTAAAGCTTAATCTCGGTGAGTTTGACACGCTGTGGATGACTGGCGCTTATGCTGATGGTATGACTGAGTACACTGGTCAGATCGGTAGCTATAAGTCTTCTACGTATAAGCGAGACATCGGTGGCTATCAGTTGAATCCACCTAGCTTCGTATACTTCGCTGACGGCATCAAGACTGTCAAGTCATGGAACGTCGGTGCGAACTATGAACACTGGTGGGCTCCCACTTGGAGATCTGACCTGTTCGGTTCGTATGCATCGTTCAAGGCACCCGATGAATCTGCAGCAAAGGTGTGGGATGGTATCTCAGGCTTCGGCAATTCTAAGGTCGCTAGCGTCGGTACGACTCTCGCATGGGTTCCTACAAAGAACTTCGAGATCGGCGTCGAGGGCATCTATGCTAACTTGAAGCAAGACGTTCGCTATACGCTGGCTAGTTCAACGAATATCGTTAACAATGAGTCTTCGAACAACTGGTCTGCACGTCTCCGACTGGAACGCCGCTTCTAATGATAACACTGAACCCTGATAAGTTCGGGTTCTATCAGGTCGGCGATAGATCAACCTATAGTAAACTCGAAGCTATTGAATGGGCTCGAACGACAAACACAAAGACGGAGTGGAATTTCAACCGCTCCGTCTTTGACGCTTTAGACTGGACTATAGAGCCCACTACAGATCTATGGCAAATGTATAAGACAAGAGCGAGACAGATACGTGAAGCATACGATTATGTTGTACTTTGGTACAGTGGCGGCTCTGATAGTCATAATCTTCTCTTGGCTTGGATCGACGCTGGTCTTAAAATAGACGAGATCGCTACGACGTGGAACTATTCGGCTACCGGCGATCTACACAATCATTACAACGCAGAGATTACCAACGTCGTATTGCCCGATGTCAAGAAGTTAAAAGATTCGGGCATCGAATTCAAGTTCAGACTCGTAGACATCTCGACGTTCTGCATCGACCTGTTCGATGTATGGGATAAAGAATACGAATACAACGTCAACTTTCATATCAGTCCTAACAACCCTGCTAAACACCTGTTCAGATACAAGATAGCAGACTATAAGAACATGATCGAAGCAGGTAAGAAGCTGTGTTTCGTATGGGGCAAAGAGAAGCCAATCGTACGATACGAGAACGGTAAACACTATGCTCAGTTCACTGACAGTATCGATAACACTGTGGGTCCATACGTACAGCGCAACTACTATCGTGGATGGTACGATGAGCTGTTCTATTGGACACCCGATTATCCGTCTCTTGCGATTAAGCAGGCACACGTGTTGAAGAACTACGTGAACGCATGTAACGACATCACACAGTTCGAACCGTACAACGCTAAGAAGTTTCAGATAGGCGGGTACTCACGTAAGTTCGATGGCTATCTCAAGGATGCATACGTGAAAACAGCTTTATATCCTCGATGGTCCAACGACATCTTCTGTAACGGCAAAGCGAGCTCGTTCGTCTACTCGTTGAGAGACGACTGGTTCTTAAACGGCAACGTCGACACGCGTAGTAAATATATGCAGATGGTAGACTCTATCTTCAATAACATCGATCATGATGCAAATGAAGGACGCCGCAACATAATCCCTCATTACAGTCCTCAATATTGGTTAGAATGACATACGTAGAGACTCAACTCAGAACTATCGCGAAGATCATTACGTGGCGTGTGTTGCTGACCGTCATGAACTTCACATACACATACGTCTACACCGGTGATTGGAGAGCTGGACTCGCTGTAGCGGGCATGGCTGCGATCGTCAACACGATCATCTATTGGGGTCACGAGCGTGGATGGAATCTCATACCGTGGGGCAAAGAGAGTGTTCAATAGAGATACGTTCTGTACGATGCCTTGGTCTTCTATCTTGATACTGCCTAGTGGCGACTTCAAGATATGTTGCTTCAGCGGTCATACAGTCAACAACGTCAACACACACGGCGTCGCTGTAGATGATGACGGCAACGTGATGAATGTACTGACGCATGACATCATGGACGCTATGAACAGTAAGTGGCACAGAGAAGTAAGACTCGCACAGTCTAGGGGTGAACGACACGAGATGTGCAGGGTGTGTTGGGATAGAGACGACGCAGCTAAAACACAGGGTGAGATCTCGACGTCTCTTCGCGTCGTACGATCGTACTATCAGAGTGAATGGGGTAGAGACAATAAACCAGACAGACAGGGCGGACACCCTATGGTTGGTGCTGTTGGTTATGAAAACGCCGATGAGTCGATGGATGTCGACGGTCGTATAGTGACGATGCCCATATCGTTAGACATTCGATTCAGCAACCTGTGTAACTCTAAGTGCATTATGTGTGATCCGCTCTACAGCAGTCTGTGGTACGAGGATCAGATACTGGTAAACAAAAAACGACACTTCGATGTGGGTACTAAACGCTACAACATCGAGAAAGTCGTGGGTGTCAACAGGTCTACGTATCGCGATGATATGCCTGACTGGAACGACGACCCGAGATGGTGGGCTCAGTTCGATAAGATGGCTCCACACCTGAGACACATCTATATTACGGGAGGCGAACCGTTCGTGCAACCCGTACACGACGTATTCATACAGAAGCTCGTAGATCGTGGGTATGCCAAAGACATCGTCATCGAGTACGATACGAACCTGACGGTGTTAAATCCGAAGATCCTCAACATGCTGAAAGAGTTTAAGGACATCATCATACGCGTGTCTCTCGACGGCGTGGGTGAGCAGTACAACCTCATTCGATTCCCTGCTAAGTTTGATCGTGTAGTCTCTAATATCGAGATGCTAGAGGCATACGGGCTGAAAGACAAGATCGTCAACATCACGTGTTGTATCGGCATCTATTCCATATTCTCTCCTATCGAACACGATAAGTTCTTTAGACCGCGTGGCTATACCAACTTTGTCAATCGTCTGCTCAGATCACCATCACAGGTCGACATCAGGAACTTGCCTCGTTCGATCAAGGAAAAGGTGATCCAGATATACGAAGATTCGGGCATATCGGGTTACGATTCGAAGCACGTAGTGGGTTATCTCAAGAACAATCTCGATACGTATACAGACGACGAGTGTAGACCGTTGATGGCTCAGTTCATCAACTACATGAACAGTCTCGATCGCGTGAGAGGTACCGACTGGACTAAGACGTTCCCGGAGGTATATAAGCTCATCGAAGATTTCTATAGCGGTGTACAATGACTCCTGCTGTGGTATAATAGAGTATGAATAGGAGATTATATGATCAGTGCAATGACTGCTGCCAATACGTTCAACGAAGAGATCGAGAAGCTGCGTAGGGCTAAGAACCTCGAGTACATCGATGCCGTGATCTATTGGTGTGAGAAGAACAACCTAGAGATCGAGTTCGCAGCCACTCTGATCAAGAAGGATCCCGTCTTTCGGGCAAAGATACAGGTCGAGGGCGAGAACCTCAACTTTCTGAAGCGTGGGGCAAGATTACCTATATAGACATGTGCAGTCTAACGAGGGTGGCTCATGTATCTGAAGAGCAAGGGAAAGCCGACTAAGATACCTCTAAAGCTTTGTAAGAAAGCTGTCAAACACTACGCACAACGCCTGTTAGGCCCGAGACTGTATCATCTCATAGAGTTAGAGATTCATTTCACCAGCGAGGATGTGGACAGAGACGTGTACGCGTACTGTGACTGGAACGACTCTAACATCAGAGCGAGAGACTTCACTATAACTATTAGACCAGACTTGAACAAGAAGCAGATGTTGTTGGCTTTGGCACACGAGATGGTGCATGTTAAGCAGTATGCTAAGGGAGAGTTGAGGGACTACGTGCGCACTAACAAGTGTAAGTGGCGTGACGAGGTGTACGACGATCGTGTGGATTACTGGGATACTCCGTGGGAGATCGAGGCGCACGGGCGTGAGAAGGGTCTATACGTAGGTTTCATCAAGAGCGAGAGAAGAAATGGGTAAAACTGTGAGTGTGTTTGTCGAGACAGACGTAGACGTCGACCTAGACGAATTCTATGTGGGCGATCTCATAGACTATATTCGTAGTAAGGGATATACGGTGACGAAGGGCGATGGTCCGTACAATAAAGACTTCGATATCGACAGAGAGGTGTGGAGTCTGTATCAGACGTTCTTGACGGACAACGGCGAGGGTAACAAGATGGACAGAGAGCTGCGTAAGTTCTTTGCGGGGTACTACAATAAAGTCAGTATATGAGCATGTCGGCATTTGAGGCGTATAGAGAGTATGTTGCGCTCAAGCAGCATTTTACTAAAGCGGAGTACGACTACTTCAAGTTCAAGGGTAAGTTGAAGTCTGTGTCGCCCGCGTCGTTCGATAAGCGTAACGACAAGTTGTTTTTTCAGAAGCTAGCGAAGCATGATGATCCTCAGGGTCTGATCGTGTCTAATCTGTTACGAGACAAGAGGTTATGGATCAGGGACATCGCGTACAGCGAGGTTGCCGAGAAGACGTATCGTGACTGGTTGAAGAAGCAGCAGTCGTTGATGTACGTGTTTAAGCAGGAGTTAATGGCGTTGGATTCGAACTTCGATTCGAACTTCAGGGTCGTGGGTAATCATCCGGGTCTGATGAGGTTGTATCTAGGAAAGAAGATCAGTCTCGAGACGCTGGTGATACTGGTGGATCTGGTAGGGTGTATGTCTTACTGGGCTCGTCAGTTACAGTATGATCCCGTTGCGGAGGAGGTGTTGGATACTATGAAGAAGTATCGACCGTTCTTACGATACGATCGGGAGAGGGCGAAGAGTGTTGTACTTGATGCCTTTGGTGTGGTATGATATATAGTATGCCGGTAATGAGGCCGGGTATACGACTAATACGAAGAATACTAACAATACGGAGAATACGATGGTAGATTTTAACAAGCTGAAGCAGATGAGTGGCAGTGCGGCTCTTAGTAAGTTGACGGCTGAGGTTAACAAGATGAACGGTGGCGGAGAGAAGTCCGTCGATGACCGTGAGTGGCGTCCGGGTGTGGACAAGGCTGGCAACGGGTATGCAGTGATTCGTTTCCTTCCGCCGCCTCCTAACGAGGACATGCCGTTCGTGAGGGTGTTCTCTCATGGCTTCAAGGGTCCGACTGGATCTTGGTACATCGAGAACTCGTTGACGACTATCGGTCAGCAGGATCCGGTGGGCGAGTACAACTCACAGCTCTGGAACTCTGGCCTCGAGTCAGACAAGGAGATCGCGAGAGCGCAGAAGCGTAGGCTTACATATATCTCTAACGTGTACGTGATCACCGATCAGATGAACCCCGAGAACGAGGGCAAAGTCTTTCTGTTCAAGTACGGCAAGAAGATCTTCGATAAGCTGAACGATGCTATGAACCCTACTTTCCCGGGAGACCAGCCGATCAATCCCTTCGACTTCTGGGCGGGTGCTAACTTCAAGCTGAAGATCAGAAACGTAGAGGGATATCGCAACTACGACAAGTCCGAACTCGATTCACCCTTGCCGCTCTCTAACGACGACGACAAGCTAGAAGCTATCTGGAAACAGGAATACTCTCTACAAGAATTCCTCGCACCCTCTAACTTCAAGTCATACGCCGAACTGAAAGAGAAGCTGAACAGAGTCCTTGGTCTAGACGACTCCACTGTAGGCAAGACTCCAGCAGCAGCGAGAGCCACAGCTACACCAAAAGACTACGAAGACTCATGGAAACAGGAATCTGCCCCAGCATTCAAGCAGGCAGCCTCTCCGACTCCAGCATCAGTAGATACGGACGAGGACGACGAGTCACTCGAGTTTTTCAAGAAGTTGGCCGGTTAGGCCAACAGAAGTTGGCCGGTTAGGCCAACAGAAGTTGGCCGGTTAGGCCAACAGAAGTTGGCCGGTTAGGCCAACAGAAGTTGGCCGGCTGAGTTTCTTACAAGAAATTGCCACAGGCCTACACGACACACGCGACACAACATAGAGAGAAGGGCAGCTGAATGGCTGCCCTTTTTAGTATTATAACGATATAAAGATATGTTTATATACTTATATTTTAATGCGATTAAAACGCTTAAAATTAAATCGGTGATTAGGTCATCTTCGCGACTTTTTCTTGACCGCGGGTGTAGCTCGTAATGCCTAAGATCGCGCCGAACGAGAGGTGAATGAGCCCGCCGTTGCTTAACGTGAGCGACTGCCATGCGACGTAAGGCATCTTGGTGATGATCGGCACGAAGATAGACACGATAGGGAACGCGATGAAGTCACAGAAGCACATCAGCATATACAGCCATCCCATAGCAGGACGCCAGTAAGCCTTCATCCAGTGTTCGTCTTCTTTCTTCAGCTGCTGGTCGGCTATCTCTTTGTCTATAGAGACTTCTGCTAAACCGACTTGAGCCTGTGCTTGGACTTGTGCCGTCTGCATCTGCATCTGGACAGTCTGCTGGGCCATAGTCGAGTTCATGCCAGAGTTGACGTTGTTGTCGATGATCGTGACTTGGGGTTGTGGCGGCGGAGTGTAAGCTGGTGGGGGTGGAGTAGGTGCTGGAGGTGGAGGTGGAGGTGGATCTACCTCAGCTGCTACTGGAGCCGGCTTCGCTGGGACGGCTCTCTCTGCTGGTGGTGTTGGTTCTTCGTCTGCTGGTCTACCGAATTTAGCCATTATGATTGTTCCTTCTTGTTGGCAACTCAGATATGATATCGCTATTTAGTGTCCGGGAATCATCATCTTCAGTAGATCGGAAGACGACGTGCTCGGCGGTGTCTTGTCTGAAGCGTACGACTTCTTGCTCTTGCTAGAAGAGGGTGCTGACGTCTGTCTGCTGCTAGCTGGTCTGCTTCTTGCTGGCTGCTGGTAAGCGGGCGCTTGTACGTTCGGACGAAGTGAAGAGCCGGCTCTCATAGAAGCCGAGATCGATTGACCGAAGCTCGGGCCGGGTAAGCTGGTTCCAGAGAAGGTGTCGCCTACTAGACTAGAGGCTTGTGATTCTTCTCCGTGTGGTAAGACGAAGTCGCCTGCTTGTAGGTTCTCGACATGAGGGCCTTCTACTATAGATCGCGTGATGCCGCTAGCGCTGACGACTTTCTCTGACCCTAGCTCTCCGACCAACGCTCTTCCCGTAGACTCTACTAAGCCGCCAGCAGCGTAGCCCTTCATGTGCTGCGCTAGCGCTTCCTTAGCAAACTCCGGTATAGAGTCGGAGTGATACGACGGACCCCACACGCGACGTCCCTCTGTGTCTAAGTGGACAGAACCGGCCTTGTAGACGCCGATGCCGCCGATGCCTATCTTCGAAGCGGCTTGCACGAGCTTGATCGTCTTGTCCTGATCAGCAGCTATCTTCACGTCGACAGCGTTGCCTCTCAAGTGAGCCGAGTTACGCGCGCCTCCTGCAGAAGCATTTCTCTCTGGACTACGATAGCCAGACGTGACTACTATGTCGCTGAACTCTCCCTGAAGAGCTTTCAGCTTGGAAGCTATGTCGCCGCCGATGTTCGAGTCGACGCCCTCTCTGAACTTGAGTCCGTTCACGTCTGTCGTGTTGCCTACTGGACCAGAGTCGCCCTCTCCAGAACCGGTCTCTCCCGGCTTGTTTTCTCCCGGCTTAGTCTCTGAACCCAGGCCTCCCTGAGCGTCGCCCTCGTCGTTCTCTCTCTGCTGCTCGTTGCGTTCTCTGACCGGCGCTGTCCCGTTCTGTATGTTGAACAGGTCGTTAGCTTGTCCCAGCAGTACGATCTCCTTAGCGACGATCTGCATCTCTTCGGCTTTGTAGCGAATCTCGTCTTTAGCGTCGAAGACGATCTGCTCGCGCGAGTAAGAAGCGTCTTTGGCTGCGTCTGCATGAACGCTCTCTGCACTGATCACGCTGTCGCCCACTAGCCCCTTAGCGTTGCCCTGGTTTTCCTCTGGCTTCTTTTCGTCTTCCTTCATCACCCACTCGACGATCTTGTCGACGAGCGCTTCGACGTCTGCCTCCGCATAAGAAGCAGCTACGTAGCCGGCGACGAAGCCAGCGATGATGACGAGGATGTCGAACGGACCGGTCTCGATGCCCAACGCACCGGCTACTATAGCCGTCACAGTAGCAGCTAGCCACGCGATGCCGTAGAGAGCAGCGAACGCGAGGTAGAGTTTCATCAACTCCTTCTTCATCTCCGTCTTGTCGATCTCGCCGCTTCTGTAGCGAGACACGATGCTGAACGTCGCCTGCGCTAGCTCGTAGATAGCGTAAGCGATGAAGACCTTGTTTGCTCCCTCCGCGACTTTTCCAGAAGTGCTTCCGCCCTTACCCTCTGCCTTGGGTTCTTCTGCCTTCGGCTTCTTCGCTTCTTCTTCGGCTTTCGTCTTCTCTTCTTCCTTAGCTTTGTCTTCCTTAGCCTTCTCTTCCTCTTTCGCTTTTTCTTCTTCCTTAGCCTTCTCTTCTTCCTTGGCTTTCTCTTCAGCCTTGTCGCCCTTCGGTCTTCTTCCCAGCGGAATAGACATGCCACCTCCGCCACCGAGCTCGTTCAGGATGGCTTCGAGGAGAGCGTTCTGCTGAGCGAGCAAGTCGCCGTTAGACATCAGCAGAGAGTTAGTGATCATCGACGTCTGGTCGAGGCTGTTCAGCGCAGCGAGTACTGGCTTCTGTGAGTTCTCTCTTTCCTTGTCGCTGTCAGGGCGAGTCTTGCGAAACTTCTCCATGACTCTGTACATGTTAGGAAAAGCCGTCTTCAGCAGGAGGCTACTCAGCTGACCCTGCTTCTTAGCGTTGACGACACGAGCAGCTGTCGGAAAAGCTACTTCGCCTATCTTACCGAGGAACGTATCTGCCATTTACTTGCTCCCCACTGCGAGCGCTGGATCTTTCTTGCCGAAGAGATAGGGAAAGTAGTGCGACAGCCAGTCGTCGCCGCCGTTCGAGGGAGTAGGCGCTTTCGTCTTGGGATCGCCGCCGCCCGTCTTGTCTTTCTCTTGTTCAGTAGTCTTTGGTGCGTACGCGTCGACTTGATAGCTACGCGCGTCGGAAGCTGCCTGCGCTGCCTCTGCAGAAGCTTCTGGTCCCTGTATAGCGAGAGCAGCGTTTCTTGGAGTCAGCGCTCTTCCAGTAGTAGTGCCGTCTGGCTTCGGTACCGGAGGTCCGATATGCGAGATCGTTTCGCCGGCTTGCTGTCTGATGTCGTTGGTGCGAGTCGTCTCTAGCTGCTGTCTCTCTGCGGCTACTTTTGGTCCGTACGTGTCGCGAGTGTCTTGATCTAGCATGTCTGCAGTACGAAGCGCTTGGTCTCTCTCCGCGTTCTTTTCTACCTGAGCTCTGAAAGCAGTAGCTGCTGCCGCTCCCTCTTGCGCTTGTTCTGCTGCCGGATCTTTGCCTGCCCACAAGCTGTTTCCTACTGTAGGAGCTAGTATGTCTGGCACGCGCGTCGGCATCGCCTTGACTGGCTTCGGCTTCGGAGCAGCTACGGTGATCGTCTTCTTGATCTTCGGTGGAGACATAGACAGCTCTAGCTGACGCTGCTTGTCTGCAGCAAAGAACGCTGCGGTGTCGTTCTCTCCGCGAGCTGCCATGTCTTGCGCTTTCTGGAACATCGCTCTCGACTTGGCGTGTCTGTCCCAGTTAGGATCGTCGATCTCTATCGTCTTAGTAGTGCTCTTCGGTGCCGGAGGCTTCGCTGCTTTCGTGTTCGTGACTCTAGCCGCTACCGCTGCTGCTGGAGGCTTAGGCTTGCCGCTCTCCTCGTGCATCGCTGCCTGCTGCTTCTCGACCATCCTACGCATCGGGTCTTGTATAGCAGAAGCGTTGACCGCAGCAGTGTGTTCTTGACCCCACTGCATGTCTTCTCTGTCGCGCTGGTCTAGTCTGTCTTTTTCTTTAGGGTTAGCTCCCGTGACCGAAGCTGCCTGTGTGGGAGCAGTCGTCTGAGAAGCTGTAGTAGAAGAGCTAGTAGAAGCAGCTGCTCCCACGAGTGCTCCAGCGTTAGCTATTCTCTGATTGAGCTCTGTTCCCTTCGAACGCTCGTACTGGCGATCGACTACCATAGCCGCTTCTTGTAGAGACTTAGTGTTCTTGAGTGCCGCGCCGGCTGCTCTCTCTGTGTTGTGTAGCTCCCAGTCAACGAACGCTAGCTGGTCTTCGAAAGCCGACTGAGAGAAGTCCTTGCCAGTAGCTTGCTTGAACAGCGCTCTTCTGTCGGCATGCCACTGAGCGATGCCCATAGCCTTTCCACCGTCGCCCACTGCTCCCGGATCGAGGTTACCACCAGACTCCTGTTGCAAGTTGCCGACGATCGCTGCTGCCTGTTCGTCTGTCCATCCCTTGCTCTTGAAGAAAGCCAACGCCTTCTTCGCGTTCTCTGAAGACCCTGCTGCTTTTGCCGCGCCCATGCCGGGAGTGATAGCAGAAGTACCGGCTCCAGTGTTCGTCGTAGAACCGGGAGTAGAAGATACAGATCCGCTAGCGCCGCCAGTCGCAGCAGCACCAGTAGAAGTACTCGTCGCGTTAGCAGAAGCCGGAGTCACAGAGGAAGTACTTCCACCCGCTGCTTTCGTCTGCTGGTCTGTTCTAGCCTTAAGCTGCTGCATCTCCGAACGCTTCACGTCCTTAGCATCGATGGTCAGCTTGTCGACCTCGAACACTATAGACTTAGACTTGAACGACAGGCGATCGCTGTTGAACTCGAGACTCTTCTTCTCCTTGCTGCTAGCCGTCGTAGCCGTGACGGGCGTGCGTGAGGAAGAGGGAGCAGAGGAGGGCGGCGGTGAAGTAGGCGTCGGGCCCGAAGGAGGAGGAGCAGAGGAGCTACTAGTAGGTCGCGCGCCCTGACTCGCTACAGAAGCAGCAGCTACTCCCGCGCCGCCGATCACAGCAGCGTTTCTGACTACGTTAGCTGTCGGAGTCTTAGCGACTGGACCGGGAACGATAGACGGACCACGACCGCCAAAGAGACCGCCCTGACTTCTGACTATCTGTTCGATGCTAGACAGAAGGGTGATGCCCCTCGTCTGGAGCTGGATCTGCTGCTGGAGTAGATTGTTGTTGTCGCGTGTGACCTGCGCTACCGAGTTGACCCCGTATCTCGTGTCCTCTGCGTCTCGCTTGTAGTCGTTAGCTAGGTCGTCGGAAAGCTGGCCGTCTCCCTGAGGAGAAGTAGCTACACGCTTCTTCTCTGCTGCGTCGTACATCTCCTTGAAAGAGTCGACGAGGATCTTACGTAGCTCTTTGTTTCTCTGCGTCTCTTTCTTCGAGTACATGTCGTCGAAGATCTCACGGACGTCTTTCTTCGTGAGTATGCTCTTGCGCTGCTCTTCCTTGACGCGCTTGACTTCCTCGGCAGCAGCAGCCTGTTCTGCCTCTATCTGAGCAAGAGCTTCTGCTACCTGCTGCTGCGCTTTGCTGCCGCCCTCTTTCTGGATCTGACGGAGGATGTCTTCGTTCGTCTGTTTAGCCATTCGCTAGTCTCTGCTTCTCTTCTTGCTCTCTGATAAATGCCATCAACATATCGACGTATATATCACGCTCGAAGACGATCAAGTTCTCGATCTCAGAGATCTGATATTTATGATGCTGAGCCAGAGAGAAGACTGTCTGATAGTAGTTCTCTAGAGTGTTATGACTCAGCGTAAGGTAAAAAAATCAGATAACGTCGTCAACTCGATAGACTTGTTGGTGCCCTTCGAGTTCTGATACTCTAGCTTATAGTACAGAGTCGGAAGGTTAGTCATGTAGTCCCTGACCTTGTCGAACGACTTGATGTCCATCAGCTCGATGAACTCGAGAAGATCGTCCTCCGAGAAGTCTCTGCCCTCGTAGACGTTGTCGCCGTCGTAGATCTGTCCGATACAACGCACCACTAAACGATAGAAAGACTCGTCTCCTACAGACTTAAGGAAAGTCTTGTCGTTGTAGATCTCTGCAGCCGGCCACTGCATCACGATGCCAGACGTGTCAGTAATAGCTACTCTGTCTTCTACGTTCTCTGGATACTTGATCTCTACCTTCTTCAGGTCGACGTCGAAGTCGTACACCTTGCTGTCCTCGAAGTCGCGGTAAGAGACCTTGATGTTGTCGCCGATAGAGAAGCCACGAAGACGAACGAACAAGTACTCCAACACAAACAGCGGGATCTTGTCGACGTCGAAGTTGGGATCGAGACAGCAGTTGTTGACTACCTGCTTGATAGCCGCTAACATGTCAGTCTGCTCGTCGCTGACTTTCGCCATCAGCAACAGCTTCTCCTCTTTCACCAGCATCGGACGGAACATGCAGTTCACGTACTTCGTGTTGGGAACAGACAGAGTGATAGTGGGATACGAGATCTTAGGAAGTGCCATATTATACTCCAGTAGTTAATGATTACCCGAACGTGTTGGGTGTATTCACGATGCCGAGATTGCTCTGAACGTTCTGTGAAGTCTCGAGCGTAGTGCCGAAGTCATCGAGAGACCACTCTCTGAAAGTGATCTTAGTAGTGACCTTCAGCAAGCCGTCGCGGTCAGCCCAACTTACAGGGATGTCGTTGATCGCGATCGGAAATGCCTTGTAGAGAGTGTAGACCAAGACGGGATCTCCGCCGTTGTCATACACCGTGATGATGATAGTAGCAGAGTAGTTGTCCTTATACTCCGTCGTATAGAACTTTCTGTTGCCGTTTATGTTAGAGACGACAGACCCGCCAGCACTGCTGCCAGCTACCTGACCAGTCACGCTGAAAACGTTGTTGATCCATCCGTACAAGAAAGAATACTGGTCGCCGTAGCGATCTGACAAGAACGTCAGGTCCATGTCGGTGTAGTTGCCGCTGAAAGGCATCTTCTCTAAAACGCCGACGCCGAATCGATTCACGTCGGTCGTACGCAACGCTATACCCGGAAGAGAAGCGTTGATGCATCTGAACATCATGTCGTCTGTGATCTGACTAGAAGACGCGCCCTGCGTCGTAGCCGAAGACAAGAAAGATCTTCCCATCGGCGAACCAGCAGGAAACACGATCTGAACGTCGTACTTGTTGTTCTGAAGGACGCCGCCGTCTTCGATATATGCCTTGAACTCTTCGATGTCGAATGCCATTAGATCCTCTTAGCAGACTCTGCTTGTACGTATGATTTTCTAGCGCCCTGAAATCTCTCGATCGGTAACATCAACGCTACGTCCCACTCGTCTGGATTTATATAGAGAAACGGCGACTTCACGTGATCGAACAAATATCTCTTGATACATGGAATAGCAGAACTAAACGCCGACATGCCCTTCAGTATCCTATAAGAGATCCTCAGCTGCGTAGTCTGATCATACTTCTTATTATTTATCGTGTCGTAGAGAGCGTCCATCAACTTAGCGCGAAGCATCGGCGGAAGATAGTGCATGTTGATACCAAGAAATCCGTCGCCGTAGATCTCGATAGGAAACACGAGTGGATAAGTGTCGTAGTAGGGAAGGATCTCTTTTAATTTGGGATCGTAGTTGAACAAGAACATCTGACCGATAGAGTCGTCTGTGATGCGACCCTTTCTGTTGACGTCTGCTGCTTTGTTGATGATGTTCTGTGGTTTTACCGAACGAACAGACAAAGCTTTCTGACGAAACCAGTCCATCGACTTAGCGGGATCTTTGCCTGCAGCTTTACCCTTGTTTAGTATGTTCTGAAAAGTTGATGCCATTAGAAGGACAGACCCAATTCTTTCTCTGTTAGTATGATGAACTCGTACCCACGATCTTTACAGTATTTAGTCGCCGCTTTCCACTTCGCTTCGTTAACTCCCCACGTCATCACTTCTTGTATGTAGCGTCTATTATTCTTCTTGCTCTCGTTGACGACCGGAGGCTTAGTCTGAGAAGATGGCTTCACTTCTATGATAGCAGTCTTGAACTTTCCGTCAGCCGTCTTCATGTAGACCGTAAAGTCAGTGAAGTACCTGTGATAGCGATTGTCGATCGGCGACTTATAAGGAATGACCGTCTCTTCGCTCTGCCACCAGATCACGTTAGGATCCGTATCAAACCTGCCCATGACTATCAGTTCCCATCTCGATCTATAAATAATGTTGGTCGGATCACCACGATACTTTTGCGGATTCTTGGGCTTAAAGAAGCCCTTGTATGTGTTCATGTTCCTGCACGATCTATAAATAACTTACAAAGTATTTATAAGGGATTCTAATGGCCGACGCCACGCTACCCACACCAGTAACCACTATCTCACAGAACGATATATCTGCACAAAACGGTATAACACCCGTTTCTCAGAGCATGTCTTTTCCAGATGGATTGAGTACTCAAGACTTCTGGATCTCGATGAGTTTCTTCGAGTATCAGAGACCTACTTTCGCTGGTAATCCTATCTTGACACAGTCTGGTGGAACTGGTACTATTCGTTTACCATTGCCTAATCAGATGATCGATAGTCAACGCGTCACTTATGGCGAAGAGAGTCTAAGCGCAGCGATCGGTGCTGGTATCAATCAATATTCTGGCGGTAGAGCGGGAACAGCAGATCTTTCTTCTCTTGCTGCTACTGCAGGCGCAGCGAGTTTTGGTGCATTAACTGGCGGTGCTGCAAATCTAGCAAATTTTGCAGGCGGACCAAATGCTGCAGCAGCAGTAGGTCAACTAGCTGGTGTAGCACTAAATCCCTGGTTGACAGTCATGTTCAAGAGTCCAGCTTATCGCCAATACAGTATGACTTGGAGACTCTCTGCGACTAATCCAGGGGAATCTGCAACGATCAACAACATCATCAACACTATCAAGTTTAACATGCTTCCCGATTCGTCTGATGCTATAGGCGGTACACTATTGACTTATCCTAACATCGTTCAAATCACAGCGAGTCAGGCTTCGACAGGTTTTTGGAACTATCTGTTCAAACCAGCAGTCATCGAAAACTTTTCTGTCAACTATGCACCGTCTGGTCAACCGTCTTTCTTTAATAATACTAACGCTCCTACTGACGTTGAGATTACTATTCAGTTTCATGAAATCGAGTTCTTCTTACAGAGAGACTACGGAAATCAGCAGAACGGTGGATTGGCTGCTATCGGTGTTGTTAATGGAATATCTAATGCTTTAACTGGTATTGGCAATAATTTGCAACAGCAGTATACTAATCCTCCAACTATAACTACTACGACAGACACTCTCGGATAAAATTCATGGCCGGTCAAACATACTTCGCTAATTTTAATCAAATTCAGTATTCGAATAATACAATCGTCGATATTACTGAACGTGTCGTCGATTTGAAGAATATGTTGAATAATCCATACATCTACTATCCAGTCGACATCTCTCAGGGTGTTAGACCAGATATGCTTGCATATACAAACTATTCTGATCCCTACACTAGCTGGTTGATATATCTTTCAAATAACATCATTGATCCATACTATGATTGGTATCTTACCAACAGAGAGTTTAATAACTACATCAAAGACAAATACGGTTCTGTACAATCAGCGATGTTAAAAGTATCTTACTACATCAATAACTATGTAGATCAGCCGACTATTCAAATCGCAGACTTTAATGCTCTCACTCCTCTACAGAAGACTTACTACGAACCCAACTACTACGGTAGTAACTTTATCGTAGACTATAGCAGAAGAAAAGAAGACTGGAAAGCTTCGACTAATTTTATTCTTTCGATAGGATATACTGGCAATTCTGCTTTTATTCCAGACGAAGTAGTCAACATATCTTATATTTCTGGATCGAGCGGAAGAGCACAAGTAGTGCAGTCAAACTCTTCTGTCTGTATCGTTCAACACATCTATGGTGACGCTTATCCTGCACCAAACAATCCTAATACTGCTATCGTCATCGGTGGTTCGAGCTACATGTACGGCACTGAATCAGGATCGAACGTAACTATTACTAGTTGTTCTTTTGTGGCAAATAATATCCCAGCAGATGTCCAAGCATACTATACGCCAATAACATATTATAACACAGAAGTCGAAAAAAATGAAGGTAATAAAATAGTCAATATGCTTCAGCCGACTTATGTTCCTGGTTTTATCAAAAACTTTAAAGATTTGATTGGTGCTTAATGGCTAGTTATAATCCCGGTGACATCTTTATCGATGCAGTTACTATCAACTCACCAAGAACTTCTGGTGTAAATCTTGCAAGAAACTTTTTGCAAGCTGACGTGACCGAGACTATCTTTACTCCGGGTTGCATAGCTCAGATCAAAGTAGTCGATATGGACAACTATCTCGGACAGCTAAAGATCACGGGCGACGAGTCAGTAACTTTTACTATTCGTAAGCCTAACGGTGGAACTGCAAACTATCAGATGCATTTGAATAGAGTCATCGAAGGTGAAATACTTGCTTCTATGAAAGCTAAGACATACACTCTCGATTGTATATCTCGTGAAGTCTTACACGGTCAGACTAAACAAGTTCAGAAAGCATATAATAAACCGATTCATTCGATCGTCGAAGATATTTTTGGTATGTTGGGTAGTTCTTTACCAATCAATACGAAACCTACAAAGGGCAATCGTAATATCAAGATCCCTAATAAACCCTTATTTCATGCTATCGAAGATCTTCGTAAGCAAGCAGTATCACAGAATAGTTTATCTTCTAACTATATGTTTTGGCAGACACACAGCGGATTCAATTTCATGTCGATCGAAGATATGTTTTCTGGTGGGGACGTAAAGACTTTTAAACAAGAAAATACTGTCGGTCATTCTATGTTCAGTGATGTAGATACAAACATACTTGCATGGAATTTAAAACAGAGTATGGATGCTATCAATCGTATTCATGCTGGTGCACTAAAACAACGTGTAGCTACGTTTGATACTCATACTAATACGTTTAAGTGGAAAGATATAGTGCCAGATCTTTCTAAGTTCAATAATCTTGGTAAGGGTCTATTGATTACTTCGGCGTTTATAAATCTATTTTCACAGGGTAACAGCAATAGAACTGTGTTTAGATATGTCAATCATAATAAAGATTTGAATATCGATCCTACTCATGTACCAGATACTATTCCACATAAGATGGCAAATCTTGCGCAGATGCAAGAACAATTGCTTCACATGACTGTTATTGGTGACACAGTACTTGAAGCAGGTAAAACTATATACAATAACATTCCAGAAGTGACTTCAGTGTCCGGTAACATGAATCCAGATCCACAAGCACATGGTAGATGGTTAATTTCTAAAGTACAACATGAAATCAGATCAGCAGAAGTAAGACCTCGTTGGGTCTCACATCTAGAGTGTCTGAAAGGAGCTTATGAGGACAGCGTATGACAGAACAAGCAGGTGCATCTAATATATGGGTAGGCGAAGTACGAGACATTCGTGATCCTAATGAAGGTGGAAAAGTAAAGATCATCATTCACGGCATTCATAACGTTGGTCCAGATCCTATTCCAGACGATGATCTACCGTGGGCACACTGTGTCATGAACAATTCTCCATCGCTTAACAAGATGGGTGATTCTGTACAGTATGTTGCTGGTTCGACCGTTATTGGTCTGACAGTCGACGGTCCTGATAATAGTCAGATTCATTATGTATTGGGTAGCGTACACAGAGGACAGCTTCCGCTGAGTGGTGACTAATGGCAACTGGTGCACAATCGACAGATTTAGAAGATCCAAACAAGACCGCTGCACGTGAAGGCTCTTCACATCCCGTGACTGGTAAAAATAATCCCGGTCACGTCGATGCGCCCTTACCCAGTAGCACTCTTCCGATCTTTGTCACTAGTGGGACTAATTATGGTCGCATAGCATCTTATGGTAATGAAAAAGATTCTAAGATTAAAGATCCGAATGCTAATGCACAAGACAAAGTAAAAGCAAAATTAAAACAAGATAACTCGGGTGCGCATACTGATCCGAGCAATCCGACTGCTGCATCTCAAGATAAAGGTAAAAATATCCACGATGCTTTGATGGCTGCTGATCCACAACAAGCTGCAGCTGTATTGAAGAAAGCTCTTCAAGCTATGATCATGTTGAAGCAGATGGATAAGTTGACATCACCTGCAGGTATCTTAGCGATGGCGACCGGTGGTTTAGGTGGAGCACTTAGTGGCGTTGCAGGTGCAGTCGGTCTCGGTGGTTTACAAAACGCTTTAAACGGTGCGATGGGAGGTATTGCAGCTGGTGGATTATTAGCAGCTTCAGCACAAAATGCTTTACAATCTGGCATGATGGGTATGTTAAACGGTGTTGCAGCTGGTGCTCTACATCCCGCTGAAATTGCAAAAGCAGTAGATACGGCAACTACAGTAGCTCATGCTATGTCAGCTATTACTACGGGTAGTCCTTACGCTGTCGATGCTGTTGCTCAATTTGGTGGACCTGCATTTGGTCTAACACCCGGTTCATTAGCGGCAAAAATATCTTTACTTGGTCCAGGCGGACAGTTGCAGACAATATCGACTGTGAACGGCGTTCGTGTGACGACGACTATATATACTTCTACTAATCCTACAGCGCTTCATAGTATGCCCGTTCTTAATAGCATCGAACATGTTGCTATAGGTGCTGCAGCTATCAGTGATATCGCTGGTGGATTGAGTGATGCATTGGGTGTGAATAATCCTATTGGTTCTGCACTTGGAACTGCTGCTGATGCATTGGGTGCTGCGAGCGATGCAGCTTCGATCGTAGCTGGAGCAGCACGTGTCAGCAGTCTAGTTAATAACGTGATGGGACAAGGATTAGGTTCTATTTCGACTGCTACTAATATTGCAGCAGGAGCATTGGGTGCTACTGGTTTAGCTAACATAGTAAATGGTGGCATCGGTAATATAGTATCTGGCGGTCTTACTAAGATTTTAGGTGTAGATACATCAGGACTTCTTGGTGCAGTCGGTACTTTATTACCTAATATGGCAGGCAATATCAACGGTGTACTAAACTCGCATCTTCCAAAGACTACATTAAATTCGGGTGCTATCAATGCTATGGCACAAGAACAAACAAAAGTTTTAGCTTTGACTAAAGCAGCATCTGGCGCAGCTAAAAACATATTTGGACAAGCACAAGCTGAAGCGATAGCTGACTTAGCTGGAAAAGCTGCCGGTTTAGCAGCACAAGTTGGTTCATTCAGAGCAGTAACACCTTTTGGTGACGTAGTACATTCGATCGCTGCTGGTGTAGCTGTCGCTGAAGTCGCTGGTTCAGCTATCGGTTCTATATCACAGGGTATTGGTTCAATATTAAAGGGTTAATATGAAGAATCCATCAAATGATAGATTAGCAGATCATCCATCGGCACCGAGTCAGTACGGTGCACACGTCAGTACTAAAGTCGATGGTAGCTATGAGAAACATTCTATAGATCCTAATAATAGACATCGTATATTCGGTTTCTTTACAGCTCTTGGTAACTTCGTGTCTCATCTTATCGAAGGAGACGGACACGTCAATCATGGAACTGAAGCTGGTCATAAAGAATTTTCGGGAAGTAAGACTTCAACTACGACAGGTCATCGTGACACTGGCACAGGTGGTGGCGAATCAAATAATACAAAAAATGGTGGTCAGTCTCAGAACGGTACAGACACGTCTCATGCAGGTGATGGTAACCATCATGACTCTAAATCCGGATCACATAAGCAATATACTAAGGGTGGTGACGGTCACCATTCTATGGCAGGTGATCAGTCTTTTGTGGTCGAAGAAGGCGGTATTCATTACAATGTAGCTTCAAACTATACTATCACCGCTCAAAAGTCTATTCAGTTAGACTCTACTGGCGAACAGTCATACCATGTTGGAGGCAGTTGGGGTGTCACAGCACTAAACGGTACTATGTCACAGATCGCTTCAGGCACCATAAATATATCTTCGGATACGAGTATTACTTTAGCATGTGGTTCTTCGTCAATTACAATAACACCAGATAGCATTACTATACAAGCAAGTGCTATTAACTTTAAAAAGTCTTAAAATGGCAATAGCACATAGACAAGATGATTCTAGAGCGTGTGGTGCAACGACGATAGTAACTGGTCAAGATTTTGTCAAAGTAGACGGTAAATTATGGTCAGTCAACGGTGATCCCAATACTGACGGTGGTGGCGGTCTAATAACATCGCATGGATGGTTGACTATTGGTGGCAAAGGTATTATTGTAGTCGGTGATAGTGCTGCAGGAGATAGCTTATGCCCTATACCGGGTGGAGCACACTGCAATCCTTCGGCTACTTCGGGTGATAGTCTAATCAACGTTTCTTAGAGAGAGATATGGTAACAAGAGCAGACGCAATCACACAGAGTTATAAGAAAGTCGAGACATACTCGGACTTTTCAAATAACTTTACTAAACATCCTGTTACTAATGAATTGGTTCTTCTCAAAAATGAAGACTCAGTGCGTCAGGCTGTCAAAAATGTCATTCTTACTAGTATAAACGAGAGATATTTCAATCCGTTCTTTGGCTCTAATGTCAATAGAGTACTATTCGAAAACTTTGATCCTTTCGTATTAGAAGATCTAAGAACATATATCAATTTGGCTTTGAATAACTTTGAACCTCGTGTTAAACTAGTTAATGTAACCATATTAGATAACTCTGACAAAAATGCGTTATCTATCAGCATCGTTTTCTCAATCATAAATAATCCAAACTTACAAAAAGTAAGTATCTTTCTAAAAAGAGTCAGGTAATGGCATCAAATTCAAACATTTCATTAGCTTCGTTAGACTTCGATACACTTAAGTCGCAGTTTAAGAGCTATTTGACTAATCAATCAGTCTTTAAAGACTATAATTTTGATGGGTCAAATATGGCAGTCTTGCTTGATGTTATGACTTATAACTCTTATCTTAATTCGTTCTACCTTAATATGGTAGCTTCAGAAATGTTTCTTGACTCTGCTCAACTATACAATTCTGTAGTATCACATGCAAAAGAATTGAATTATGTACCACTGTCAGCCAAGTCTTCTGTAGCTAACGTTACTTTTACTGCAGCAACTACTGGTATCAACTCACCGTTTTCAATTCCTAAGGGTACCACATTTACTGGTACAAATTCAAACGGTCAGTATACTTTTACGACTAACCAACTTCAGACTTTTCCTTCTGGTAATTCTACGTTTACTATATCTGACTTAAATCTATATGAGGGCACATATTATACAGATTCATTTGTCGTAGATTATACTAAAGAATCTCAAAGATTCGTTTTAACTAATTTGAATATCGATACTGACAGTATCACTGTAGTAGTAAATGAGAGTGGAACTAATACTACGTTTACACAAGTCGATACGTTGTTTGGATTAGATAGCACATCTAATATCTATTTCTTACAGGGTGCACAAAATAATCAATATGAAATAGTTTTCGGCGATGGCTTTTTTGGCCGTATTCCTAATAATCTTTCTGTCGTGTCAGTTAACTATAGAGTGACGCATGGTACAGATGCCGACGGTATCTCTACATTTTTATGTACGACTAATCTAGGATTGACAAATGGTGGTGCAGCTACGCTGTCTACTATTACTTCGGATACACCTTCATCCGGTGGTGCTAATGCTCAATCTATAGATTCTATCAGATTTTCTGCACCAAGATATTTTGCTACTCAGCAACGCGCTGTAGCATCAGACGACTATTCATCGCTTGTTCTAAAACAATACGGTGGACAACTAGACGACGTTAGCGTATATGGTGGTGAAACTTTAGAGCCCAAACAATACGGAAGAGTAGTCGTATGTTTGAAGCCATCGGGTGGTACTATTGCTCCTGACTATTTAAAGAGTCAAGTATCAAATTATCTCTCTAGCTATATTTCATTACCAACACGTGTTATCATTTCTGATCCTCAATATCTTTATCTTGGTATCAATACGATAGTTCAATACGATCCAACAGCTACAAAAAAATTGGTATCAGAATTAGAAGGCAATCTTCTAAATACTATCGTTTCTTATGGTAGTACAAACTTAGGTAAGTTCGCTGCTGATTTTAGATATAGTCGATTCGTTGCTGCTGTAGATGGTACAGACTCAAGCTTTGTAAGTAATAATACAGAAGTTAATATAATCAAGAGAATTTCACCTCTCTTAAATTATCCGTCTACTTTTGTCATAGATTATAATAATCCAGCTGATGTTGAATCAGCATCTCCCGGTTATGTTCCTAATAGTATTTCATTAGGTGATGAACCAGTATTAACTTCTTCAGCGTTTACATTCGTAGGATCAGACGGTACAAATTATCCATATTCTTATCTAAGAGATGATAATACAGGAAATGTTCTAGTCTATTCTGTGATCAACGATGCATTTACTGTGTTACAAAGTAATATCGGAACTATCGATTATACTACAGGGATGGTTACTATCAATTCATTGACTACTTCATATTATGGTGATTATATTTCACTCTACATGAGTCCACTCAATAAAGACGTTATCATAAATCAACAAAAAATACTTTTAATAGACGTAAATGATGTGTCTGTCAATGTTATAACACAGATGAAGTAAGATGCAGTTTTCTATAGAAAAAAAGATTTCAAACTTTGTAGAATCGCAGTTTCCTCAGTTTTATCTAGATGAGGGACCTAACTTTGTCTTATTCGTAAAAGCTTATTATGAATGGTTAGAGTCTCAGGGTTCACCTATCGGTGAAGCAAGAAATATATTTGACTATCGTGACATCGATAATACATTAGATGATTTTCTTTCTCATTTTCAACAGAAATATCTTTACGGAATTCCATTCAAAACTATCGCCAATCCACGATTCCTTTTGAAGCATATTCTCGATGTGTATCGTTCTAAGGGTTCTATTCAGTGTTATAAACTGCTGTTTAGATTGATCTACGATCAGGACATCGATGTTTATCTTCCGGGTGAAGATATTCTTAAAGCTTCTGATGGTACTTGGATTCAACCACAATACTTAGAAGTGACTAATGTTCCTTTAGCGCAGAGTCTTGTAGGAAAAAACATTTTAGGTGTTTCTTCAGGAACTACTGCAGTAGTCGAAAGCTATATCGTTGAACCTATCGCTTCAAACGAAATCGTTACCCTTTATATTTCAAACATACTGCCTAGAGGTGGTACTTTTAATGAGGGTGAAAAGATCGTTGAAGTAGGTCAACAATCAAACACTGCATATATTCAGAATGCTCCTTCTATTAGAGGATCATTAAATGAATTGACTATTCTTAATGGTGGACAGGCTTTCAATGTCGGCGATATTCTTAAAATAGCTCATAGAGATATTGTAACTAATGGTATCACTTCGTATGGTGTTGATGGTCTACTAAGAGTAACAAATACATCATCTGCTCAGGGTTCATTGAATTTTGACATTCAAAACGGTGGTTTTGGTTTTAATTCCAACGCTTTAGTTTTTATCTATAACGGAACGGGTGATATTACTGGTTCTGGTGGTAGCTTTAACCTCGGTGGATTTTCCTACGTTCAAAACGTAATCTACAACACCGATATTATATCTGATTATGTAAACACATCTATCAATGCATTAGCTTATGGATTTCCGGGTGATACTGATGCAAACAGTGCTGATCCGATCTCAGATTTCTTTTCGTATGCAAATCAAAACTTTGGTACACTAGCATCTTTGACTAATATCAGCACTGGTAACGGTTACACACAACAGCCTTACATCTTTATTAGAAATATAGAATCAACTAATCAACATTTTACTAACGTTGCTTATTCTACTTCTTCTAATACGATTACAGGAACGAGTACTTATTTTACTGACTTGTTTCAAGCAAATGACGTGATCTATATGCAAGCTAATAGCTCAGGATCATCACTTGAATATCAAATCATCAAAAGCGTTAACAGTGATACATCTATTACTCTATACGGTCCACCTAAGTTCACGGGTAATATAGCTTCAGGAGCATTCGTAAAGACAGCACCAACGATAATGCCGTCTAACTTTGCAGTCTACGAACCCTTAATGTCTAGAACAGACGGAACGATCGACGGTTTAAATGCAACAGTCTTGGCTTCTCCGTCATCCGGTTCTGGTGTTGTTTCTAAAGCAGTAGCTATCAATTCTGGTAAGGGTTATCAGGACGGTGAAATAGTTAAAGCATATTTGTATGGTGGTTTGACAACACCCGGCATCATTAACGGTGGTACAAACTATTCAAACAACGATGTTTTGATCTTTCAGGGCGGTGGTACTAATGCACCGGCTAGTGGATATGTCACTACTAATACTACGGGTGGTATCACTTCTGTAATTCTCAATTATAGTGGTTCAGGATATATAGATGTTCCAGCTGTAAGAGTAAATTCAAAAACTGGATCTGGTGCAGTATTATATACGACGATCACTGATCTTAATACGTATTCTGCAGTATCGGGTAAAGTTCAAAAAGCCGGTGTAGGTAAAAAACAAGGTTATTGGTCTACATCTAGAGGCTTCTTAAACTCAGATAAATATATCCAAGACAGTTATTTTTATCAAGATTTTTCATATCAAATCAAAGTTGCACAAACTTTGGATTCCTATAAAGACATTCTTTATAATACTTTCCATACGTCTGGTGCAGAATTATTTGGTCAATATGCAGCGATAATCGATGAATCATCGCCCATATCAATCTTATATGAACAATCTTCTGCTAGCTTAAGTTAAGGAATAAGATGGGTAAGCTATTAACAGGTTACAAGAAAGCAGTGTATGATGAGATTATCAATAGCATCTCGTCTAATGCTTCTAATTATTATGCTTTCGCCGCTAATCCAGTTACTTATGGTGGTAATATGCCAGTCGTTACTTCAGACGACTATCATGCAGAATTTTTAGATAACTGGGAACTACTGTTTGGTAAAAAACTCTCAAACACTAATATTTTACCGGTTATTAAAAACATAGCTTGGTCACCCAACACCGTTTATACTAGATATGACAATACGACAGATCTGTCAAATAGTAACTTTTATGTCATTACACCACCATCAATTCCTGGTGGCTATTATAATGTTTATAAGTGCATAGACAACAACGGAAATACCGCTACCGGTAACGTTTCATCAATACCTACACAAGTACAAACCGGTTCGTTTCATACTCCCGGTGATAACTATCTTTGGAAATATATTACATCTATCAGTACAGCAAACTATAACAAATTTGCTGCGTCTGGATACGTTCCAATCTATGCTAATACAGTAGTTGCTTCTTCGGCTGCAAACAATTCTGGTGTTGAAGTCGTAGCACTAACTAGTGGAGGCACTGGATATAAGAGCTACGGAAACGGATATGTTAGAGGCGTTACTAATTCTACTTTGATTCAGATCGAATCTTTTGCTTCTAGTGACAACGACTTCTATACTAAAAATGGCATTTGGCTTTATAATACAAATGCTACAAATCCGGGTGTATTTACTGTATCAAAATATGTGTCTAATACTTCTGGTAATTGGGTATATTTAGATCAATCAGCAGATACACAGCTTATCGTACCAACACAAACACAATACGTGATTTCACCAAAAGTAGTGTTTCAAACTGATGGTACTTCTGATCCTATAGCTATTACGTCTGTTAATACTCAAACTAATAGTATAAGCAGCGTTATTATGTTGGATAACGGAACTGCTATTTCTTGGGCTAATGTACAGATTGTAAGTAATACTAACTATGGAACTGGTGCAAATGCTTATGCAATCGTGCCACCTCCTGGCGGTCATGGTAGCTCACCGGCCGAAGAATTATACATGCAAGGCATGTCGGTCGCTTTTACTTTTGCAAACAGCGAAACAAATGGCATTCCAACTAATGTTCTGTATAATAAAATTGGTCTTCTAAAGAATCCATATCAGTTAAATGCCAACGGCACAAAAAGTTCGACATCATTTACCAATACTACTTTCAGTGCCGTTCTCAGAGCGACTGTGACATCTGGTAATACTATGACAGTAGGAACTCAGGTGGTAGGTCAGACAACGACAGCTTTGGGAACAGTGGCATTTGCTAACTCCTCAACAGTCTATCTGACAGGTGATAAATACTTTACTAATGAGACTATTATTGGTTCTGACGGTAAATCTGCACAAATTACCATAAATACAAATGGAGATGTCTATCCAAAAGATCTCCGTTCGATATATGTCCAAAATATCTCAGATGTCAATCGCGCTAATACTCAGTCAGAGTCTTTCAAATTGATCATTCAGGTCTAACAGGAATAAGAGATGCCTTTATCTACTAATCTTAATGTTTCCCCATACTATGATGACTATGACGCAAATAATCAGTACTATCGTATCCTGTTTCGTCCCGGTACAGCCGTTCAAGCGCGTGAATTAACACAAATACAGTCTATAATTCAAAATCAGATTGAAAGCTTTGGTAACTGGGCTTTTCAAAACGGCGATGTAGTTTCTGGTTGCTCTATCTCTGATGTTCCTCAGCAGCCTTTCGTTTATCTAGCAGACGCACAGACTAATAGTGCTTCGATAAATCTTTCTAATCTTGTTAATACTCAACTCGTCAGTGTTTCTTCTAACTTACAAGCCCGTGTTATTGCAACAAATCAGGGTCTTGCTGCAAACTATCCTAATACCAACATTCTCTATATCAAGTATTTGAATACTGGTACAAGCGGACAGACTATATTTTCACCGAATGAAACGCTCGACATCTATAACATTCCAGCAAATGGCATTATTGCTACTATCAACACTTTCTCTAATAGTGCTGGTCAAGTAGCAACCGGTAATGCGCACGGTATTACTGTGTCTGAAGGTGTTGTATACTTAAGTGGTGAATTTGTTAAAGTTCTGAACCCAACATTCGGTATCGTAAATGCTTATGGAACACAAGCTGGTAATAGTGTTGTCGGTTTCCAACTCGTAGAATCTATCGTTACTGAAAATCAAGATCCTTCACTTCTTGATAATGCTCTTGGTTATTCTAATGAAAATGCACCTGGTGCTCATCGACTAAAATTGATTCCAACACTTGTTGCACTTGATCCTGAAACAGCTAGTGCAACTTCAGGCTTTAATCCAATTGCAAAATATAGTTTTGGTTCTCTTGTAAGTAAAACACAGGCTACATCAAATCTTTATTCTATCGTAGGCGATGCGATAGCTCAACGTATTTACGAAGAAGCAGGTAACTATGTAGTGAATCCATTTGTCGTGGACACTATCAGCACATTACCTTCTGTAACAACAATCAATTCTAATGCAGTATTGGGTCGTGTAAGTCCGGGTGTAGGTTATGCTGAGGGTTCACGTGTAGAACTACTTAAGACTGCATATATTCCTATTCGTCGTGGTGTAGACACACAAGTCTATAAACAAGCACAGATCACTTTTAACTATGGTGGATATTATACACTAAACGAAGTGTCTGGTACATTCCCATTTACGACAGCACAGTCTGTCGATTTGTATAATACTGCACAGGGATCTGTAACTAATAGAACATTTGGTCTTACATCACCTTCTGGTACAAAGATCGGTAATGCACAGATTCGCTGCTTTAGTTTTAACGGCGGTAATCCTGGCACAAATACTGCTTCATATAACTTACATCTTTTCAATATAAAATTAGCAAACGGCTATAATACTGACCAAGTAAAATCAGTTTATTATGGTGGCACAACACCTGGTGTCGGTGACGTTACATCTAATGGATTAGTTTCAGCTTCGACTAAAGATCAACTATATACGTTTGGTACATCAGGTCTTAAAAATCTTAGAGACGCTGCAAACAATAATAATACAGAATATGTCTATAGAACAGTAAACACATCTGCTACTATGTTAGCTAACGGATACACATCTGTTACATTAGCTGCTTCAGCAACTGGTGGTGTTGATATTCTGCCTTATGGCAATACGGGTTCTGTACCGTTGAATTCACAAGACGGTGCAACATTTATTCTGATCGCACAAGCTAATAGTCAAACTACATCTCTACCGGGCACAGTAGCAGTTACTACTACTGCAAATACTGTGACGGGTACAGGAACATATTTTACTAATAATTTTTCTGTCGGCAACATCTTAAAAGTCGGTACTGAAAATCGTATCGTGACTTCAATATCAAATAACACTTATTTGTCAATCGATGTACCGTTTTCTGTCGCTAATGCTTCTGCGAACTACTATGAATTCTTACCACAAGGTAAGATCATTCCGATCTATGAAACTGGTGGCACTGGACAAAACGGTGTCTATATTACAAACTCTACAAACTTCTCTATTCATACAAACTTCACTCTATCTGGTACAACACCAGTGACTGTCATGTATGACGTGCTGAGAACTAGTGTTGTTCCAGCTTCAAAAGTTATTAAAAAAGATCGTTTCGTAAAGATTCAAGCTAATACTAACGGTCAACCTCTTGGTCCATATTGCCTTGGATACAGTGATGTTCATCAAGTAAAGAAGATCTATGGTTCTGCTGATGGATCTTATACGACATCGGGTGTCGATCTGACTTCAGCTTTTAGTTTTGATCCGGGTCAAAAAGATACACACTACGGTTATGGATACATCTATCCAACTGGTGCATACAATCCTACTGCTTATCCCTATCTTCTTGTTCAGTTAGATTATTTTGCAGCAAACACGTCTGCGGGTTCTGGCTTCTTTACAGTAGAATCCTATCCGATCGATGATGCTAATACTGCTAATACAAATGCTATCCAGACAAGAAACATTCCACTTTATGTGGATGAAAGTGGTACGAACCGTTGGTTAAGAGACTACATCGACTTCCGTATTCCTTCTGTGCCTACAGCAAACGATACGGGTGTATGTAATACGTCTAATGCTACTTCGGTGACTACAGCAATTAGCTATGCTTCTGTCAATCCTTCAAATTCAGTCAACTTAAGTATTCCTGCTGGTGGTCTTAATACACCTTCTTATGGAAGAAACTTCCAAGCTGACTATACGACATATCTACCAAGAAAAGACTTGGTGTTGATTACACCAGATACGACTCTTAAAATAAAAGAGGGTCTTTCGTCTCAGTCACCTCAGACGCCGTTGTATCCTGACAATGCGATGGCTTTGGCGGTCGTTAACATTCCTCCATATCCTTCATTAGCATCAGATGAAGTAGATGCGGATCGTATTACTAATCAGAATTCTATTTCATTGATTCGTGATACTTCTACTGCGATGAGTGTAAGCATCGTCACAAATCGTCGTTATACGATGAGAGACATCGGTAAGTTAGATAATCGTATCAGTGATCTTGAATACTATCAGTCATTAACTCTATTGCAACAAAAAGCTAAGAACACAGGTGTTACTGATGCTAATGGTTTAGATCGCTTTAAAAACGGCATTTTCGTAGATCCGTTTGATGACTTTACAAACTCAGACGTAGCAAATCCTGAATATAGTATCGCTATTGATTCTAAGAAAAGTATTGCTAGACCTAAGTTTATTAGTGAAGTCATTAGTATGAATTTTAACACTTCTGCTTCTTCAAATTGGCAGAAAACGGGTCGTGTTCTTTCATTACCATATTCTAATACAACACTTATTCAGCAGCCATACGCTACTAAATATAGATCATCAGCCCATGTTGCTTCTGCATGGAATGGTACTTTAACTTTGATGCCTGGATATAGTAACAACATCGATACTAATAACACAGCATCGGTAAGCATTACACAAAATAATGCTACTCCTTGGCAGCAATTTGCTAATACGCCGTTTGGATCTATATGGGGTGCATGGCAAACTACTTCAAATGTTACAAGTTATCAAGTTCAAACTGGTACTGCGAACGTGTATAATTATGAAGGTGGTTATGGTGCAAACCTTGGTGCATTAATACAACAATTTTCTGCTCAAGGCTATCAGATTGGTAGAACGACAAATTCATGGTATACAAATCCATTATATCCAGATGGTTGGACACAAGCAAGTTAATCGGAGACTAAGTTGACCGCAGTTTTAACACAATATACAACAGACGTCGAAACATCCAATAGAACTGGTATACAACTAAATGTTGATACGAGCAATACTACACAAACTATTGGTAACTTCGTCACTGATGTCTCTATTCAACCATATATCGCTTCGACTATAGTGTCGTTTTATGCAGTGAATATGCGTCCTGGACAAACTGTTCATGCATTCTTTGATAGTGTATTAGTAGATCAATATTGTGCTCCTGGTACTCCAGCGCCGTTCTCAGTAATACCTGGAGTAACTGGAGGGTATCAATTTGATACTTCTTCAAATGCTGGTATCGCTAAAACTGGTAAATGGGGTGATCCTCTAGTCGCTGATCAATATGGTAGAGTGTTTGGTCAATTTAACATTCCACCGGGTCAATTTAAAACGGGCGATCGTGTATTCGAATTAGCTGATACGACTAATCTTACTTTGGGTGCAGACGCTCTAACTACTAAAGCGACAGCTACGTTTACAGCGTCTAATTTGAGTGTAACAAAAGAAAATGTTACTATGACGACGGTCAACCCGTCAATTTCTTATGTTCCTGTTTCTCAGACTGTAGTCAATACGACTTATTCAAATTCTTCTATCAATCTTCCTGACATTGTTAACATCGACGTCACACACGAACCTATCGCTCAGGGTCTAACGATCGTGACACCAGATGGTTCTGCAGGCGTTTATGCTACTTCTATCGACTTATTCTTTAAACAGAAGTCACATCTTGGTAATCATGGTGCAACACTTTGGCTAACTGAAATCAATAATGGTTATCCAGATGGCACTAAAGTTTTACCGTTTTCTACAGTTCACGTAGTAGATTCTCAGATCAATGTCAGTGCAGATGCTTCAGTAGCTACTAACTTTGCTTTCGAGTCACCGATATTCTTAAACAATAACACAGAATATGCATTCGTATTGATGCCAGACGGTAACGATCCTGACATCTGGGTATATAGCGCAGCTCTTGGTGATACTGACATCAAGTCTGGTATTCAAGTTTATAGTCAACCAGTAACGGGTACGGCTTTCTACGGTGCTACTACAAATGAATGGACTGCTCTTCAGACTGAATATATTAAGTTCAATCTTAATATCGCATCTTTCAATGTAGGACAGGGTGACTTATATTTCAACAATGATCAAACAGACTATCTGACTGTTCAAAACATTACTTTCTTAAATGCAAATACTACTGTTCTTCCAGGAGATATTGTCTATCAGTCAACTAATTCGACTGTATCGACTGCAAATCTGCAAGTTTTTGGTCAGTTGACATCATACGATAATACAAGAAACATATTGTATGTGGGTCAGTCAAACGGTGGATTCACTTCTAATTCATACTATCAAGTTCATAGATTCACTAACGCTACAGTTCAAGTATCACCTGGTCCTAATACGACTACACTTATAGCTTATGGTAATACTGGTGTCATCTACAATCCAGTTGTAGATTCTATTGTAGGTCAGTTTGCTACGCTTACACCTGCTGGTACTTCTATTTCTTTCGACTATAAGGGTATAAGCAACAACTACTTGGCTGACACGACAGCTAATTTCTTGACACCTGGTATCGAAACAGATATGTTCGATAAAGAAAGAATAGTTGCGAGTTTCTCTAATGAACAGGCTAATTATAGTAATAACAGATCATTGACAGTACACGCTCATTTTGCTACTGACTCTGCTTTCATTTCACCTATCATCGATCTTGTAAAGAAGAACGATTTAGTCATCGCTAATCAGGTCGATCCCGTAAGTTTCATCTATAATGAATACTATAACAACGGTTCTTCTAAGTCTAAATATATTTCACAGCTCGTAACTCTAGCCGCTGGACAAGACTCACAAGACTTACAAATACATTTGACAGCGCATAGATCTCCGGGCACTGACATTAAAGTGTATGCAAAATTCTTGAACAGTGAAGATCTTGATCCTATTACTGCTAAGACATGGACACCCTTATATAATCTTGGAAGTGCTTTCTATAACGATCCAAGCAATCCAAACGATGTCGGCGAATACATATTCCAGACATATCCTGGTTATGGTCTTACATCTACAACAGGAACTATTACTGCTAACTCGACTTTAGGCAATACTGTGCAGGGAACCGGTACTAATTTTGGTACAGATGTTCAAGTCGGTTGGTGGATCAATATGGCTGCTAACACGACTTATTCTGAAACAGCACGTCAAGTCGTTGCAATTCAAAATACTACATCATTGACTATCAATGCACCTTTTGGTACTAACTACACAACAAATGCTTATTATGTTGTACCGCCTCCAACGACTGCTTGGTTAGCTAATACTTCGTCTATTCAGTTGACAGGAAACGTTACTGTAAATACAGCAACTAATGCTATCATCGGTAATGGTACAACGTTCCAAACATTAGTACCGGGTCAAATCATTTTTGCTGCCGGTGATTCGCAGGCTATCGTATCGATTGCCAACTCTACATATCTAACTGTGGGTACACCTTGGTCAGCAAATGCAACTGGTGCAAACGTGTTCTTAAACAGCACTGGTGGCGTATCATACTTAAATAATTCAAACAGCATATTCACTACATTTAATAGATTCCAGATCAAAGTGATTTTACAATCTAATAATAGTGCTCAAGTTCCTCTATTACAGGATTTGAGAGCTCTTGCAATGCAGCTATAAAATGAACAATAAATATATCAAGACGGATGTCGATGGTTTAGTAAAAGATCCAGTTTCAGGAGCAATCTTGAACATAGACAATACTAAACTAGCGGCATACAAAAAACAAAAAAGAGCGTTTGAAATAGCTCAGAATACTACTCAAAGGTTGGATAAACTGGAGGGTGATATGTCTGAAATTAAACAGATGCTACAACTGTTGTTAAAGAGATAGGCTTAAATGACCGCCGCAGTACAAAATACACTCACGACAAACTCTTTCGACTTCTGGCGAAATCGTACTAACGAGCTCGCTTATGCAATGTCGACTCTTGCGGTAACTGTCAATTCTAATACTGCTGTCGGCAACGCTGCTATTACGGGTACCTTTACTGCCAACGTATTGACTATTTCAAACGGTTCAATATCAGCTAATATCTCTGTACCCACTGCAGCTCAACAGTCTAATAAACAATACTATCCAAATGCTAATGGTACTTGGACTTATATTCCTATCAGTAACAATATAACAGTTACTTCGGGTACGAGTCCAGCAGTAATTGACTACTGGCTTATAGCATCATGGAACACTGCAGAATATTTAGTATCTGTTATCGATAATAATGCTAATAACTTCTATTCTGCAAAATTGATAGTAACACATGACACTGGTTCGGGTTACATTACAGAATATGCATCTTTCTTGTCTAATAGTGCTATAGGTGTGTTTTCTGCTACTACTAATACGACAGCTGCAATTTTGAATTTTACGCCTACATCATCTAATACTACTGTTAAGTTCTCTAGGGTTCTTATCTAATGGCTACGAAAGCTAACTTAATAATTGATCAGGGATCTACTTATAGCACTGACATCTATCTTGTAGATGACAACGGCGATTCTTTGCTCGTGAACGATTATACAGTAGCTTCACAGATGAGAAAGACTTATACTTCTCTTAATGCTATTAGTTTTTCAACTTCAACTAATGCATCTATTGGTACTATTACTTTGTCTTTGACTGCAAATCAATCAGGCGCTATTCCGGCTGGTAGATATGTCTATGACGTAGAACTGACAGACATATACACTGGCACAGTCTCACGTGTCGTGGAAGGTATAGTTACAGTAACACCTCAAGTAACGAGGTAAAAAATGCCGGTCACTATAGTAGCCAAAGTCAACAGTACAGGGGTGATAAACACACAGAACCCTGTGACTATAAAGAATACACCAACTGTCATGACGGGCAATGCTCATCTGAGAGTGGAAGAATTGACCAATGTGGTCGCAAACAACGAAGTGGACGGGGGAACTCTAGTTTATAATGCTAATACAGGAACTTGGTCGGTTCAACCGATCACGGTTACGGTCTTTGATGGTGGTTCTTTCTAATCTCAGTTCATATAAATAAGAAAAATAACATAGAGGATCACCAGTAATGGCAAACCTGATTCAGATAAAAAGAAGTAATACCGCTTCTACACCGGCAAATACGCTGAACGGCGGTGAGCTCGCGTATTCTTATAACAGTAACTCGCTCTTCATTGGTGCTCAGACAGGCACTTCAGCTGCTGGCTTCAAAATCGGTGGTTGGAAGTATAACTATCTCGATCAGGTAGGTAATCCAGGTGTTCAGACAGCTAATGCTGTAGTCATTCTAGATGCCAATTCTTATACGACTAATGTGTTTACTCAGGGCTTGGTTATCCAGACTTCTGGATCTCTAGCTACTCCCTTTATCAATTCTATTTCAAATACTGCTAACTCTACTCAGCTTGGTTCTATTGGTAGTTTAGGATCTGGTAACGAACTCGTTACGACTTCAGCTCTCGTAACATACATTGCTGGTAGAACCGGTGCGGCTGTCGGTGCTAACGGCCAGTTACTCTTCAACAACTCTGGTATCGTTACAAGCACTGCAACTATTTCTTACGACTATACTACAGGTGCGATCAGCATCGGTAACACATCTGTAAACGTACAGATCGGTTACGTTTCTGGTGGCGGTCAACAGATGCAACATTGGCATGGTAATGCCAATACATATATGCAAGTTCAGATGACTAACGGTAATACTGGTTCATCTGCTTCTACAGACTATATCATAAATGCCGATAACTATACTGACTCATCTAACTACGTCGACCTTGGTATCAACGGTTCTGGTTGGTCAAATACACAATGGACTATCAACGGTGCAGATGACGGTTACTTATATGCTGCTAACGGTACGATGGCTATTGGTACTGCTTCAGCAAAGCCAGTTCAATTTTTCACGAACGGTACATTAAGCACTAACGAAGTAATGCGTATCGATGCTGGCGCTAACGTCGGTATTGGTAACACAAATCCAAATGCAAGACTTCAAGTTACTGGTACTGCAAACATATCCGGTGCAGTTCGTCTCGGAAGCACGCTGACTGTCGATGGTGTTACAAATCTAAACGGCAACTTGACGATCTCTGCGACGTCGGGTCTTTATGTCAATGGTTCGTACGGCACTGCAGGTCAAGTTCTTGTTTCGAACGGTTCTGCTCTATATTGGGGCACAGGTACTTCCGGCGCTAATACACAAGTTCAGTTCAACGATAACGGCGTCGCTAACGCTTCTGCTGCTTTCACGTTTAACAAAGTATCAAATACTCTCACTGTAGCTAACCTCGTAACGACTGCTTCATCAAACGTAGTCAATACAACACTTTCTGGTACTTTCACTAACGTTACATCGACGACTACAACGATCGGTGGTACTACAACAACGTTGTCTTCAAACGTAACGATCAATGCCGCCAGCATTCAAGCTACATCGTCTACTTTCAACGTACAAAACGTTAACGTATCTGGTAACCTCGTAGTTTCAGGTTCTCTGACAGCTATCGATTCTAACATCCTAACCGTAAAAGATAACTTTGTTCAGTTAGGCGATCAGCAAGCTAATACGACTACATTTTTAGATTCTATCGATACTGGTTTGTTTGTTCATACAGGTAATACATCTGTAGGCTACTATTCTGGTTTTGCTCGTATCGCTTCAGGATCTACTAATACAAATCCTCTGTTCAAGTTGTTCTCAACTACTGTCGCTGTTAATACAACTACAGTAGATACGGGTGCGACTCTTGGTACTTTACAAGCTTATTTGAATTCAAGTGCTTTAGTATCAAACAGCACAGTCGTTAATATCACCGCTAATTCTTCAGTATCAGTAGCTCTCGTTGCTAACTCGTTGACTCTCACGACACCTCTCGCCGCCGTCTATGGTGGTACTGGTCAAAACACATATTCATCAGGCGATATCTTGGTAGCTAATACTGGTAACGTATTAAACAAGCTTTCACTTGGCACAGCGGGTTATATTCTTCAATCAAACGGAAGTGCGCTAGTCTACTCGCCTCTCGACGGTGGTACTTTCTAATCTATTTCTAGTAGATGATGGATCTATTATATCATGAATGCAGATATTGTAAATGTTTATATTGAAAAACTATTAAACGAAGTAGTTGAGTTAACCAAGAATAGAATCTTGTTATTAACTCAACTACAAGTTGCTGAGCAGACTGCTGAATCTCTCAGAAAAGAATTAGAAAACTTGGAAGCGCGCTTAAATAAGAAAGCGATCAAGCAACAAAAAGATGAAGCCTTCGACTAGATAGTCGACACGAGGGAGGCCACATGGCTAACAATATTATTCAGCATAAGAGAACGTCGACGTCTGGTCGCCAGCCGAATACGACGAACTCCGCTAATTCCCAATACATTAATGCGGGCGAATTTGCTCTGAATATGGCTGATCAGATTCTTTATACATCTGACGGAACGAATCTTATTACAGTTGGCGCTAATACAGTTAATCATAACGTGACTGGCAATTTAACTGTAAAAGCGATTGTAGCAAATAATTCGCTAGGTACAGCCAACCAAGTATTAACAACAAACGGAACTGGCGTTTATTGGTCAACAGTTTCTGGTGGCGGAGGTGGCAGCGCATTACCTGCTCGCCAATTATATACAGCCAATGGTTCGGTAAACACATTCACTGTAACTGGTGGTTACTACGCCAATAATCTTGACGTATATCTTAATGGTGTTAAACTTGTTAATGGTACAGATGTAAATACAGCAAGTGGTTCTACTTTTACAATCCTTGGATCTAATCCTCCCAATAATGCTGTTATCGAAGTTGTTGGTACATCAGCATTAACAACCACTGGCGTAAGCACAGTTGTCAATCAACAGATTACTGCTAACGGCTCAGCAAACTCTTTTGCTATCACTGGTGGTTATATTCCAAATGGTATTCAGGTTTATCTTAATGGCGTTAAACAAATACCTGGAACAGACGTGTTTATAACTTCTGGAGCTAACGTTGGATTCGCTGTTACACCTTCTAACAACTATATTATCGATGTTTATGGTTATCAAACGGCTGTTTCTTATGTTTCTAATACTATCGTTGTCGGCAATACAACTATTGGTTTAAATAGTATTACTCTTGGCAATACACAGATAAATTCAAATAATATTACTGTTGGTAATACAACAATTGGTTTGAATAGCATTACTTCAAACGGAACAGCTAACAGTTACTTTATGGGTAGTGTTGGTATTGGAACATCAACTCCACCATCATCTCTATCAATGGCTGGTGGTGGTATTACTATTGTTCAAGATGGTGATTATTTTGGTGGTGGAGCATATTATGGCGGTTCACCATCAAATTGGCGAAATTCTGTATCTTCTGAAGGTGGATGGGCTATACGTAACACAGGCGGATACTTAACATTTTTTACTGGTTCTAACCCAGGAACTGCTGGATCTGTTATATCTGATATGGCTGAACGTATGCGCATCGACTCTTCCGGTAACGTAGGGATTGGAACTAATTCGCCCAGTTCGAAGTTACAAATTCAACAAAATCAAAATGGACTTTCGTATTTTGATTTCTATAACACTAATTTTGGTGCGTCCTATGGTGTTATTTACCGCCAAATAACTTCTAATTCTGCGAATACTGGTACTGTTTCTGCCGATATTGTTAAATATGCAAGTGGATTGTGGGTTTTTAATAATAATGACACTGCTGGTGTTACTACATTTGGAACTGCTGGTAGCGAACGTATGCGCATCGACTCCAGTGGTCGTGTAACTAAACCATACCAACCAGCATTTTTTGCAACTGGCAATGGCGGTACAGTTACTATGTCAGTAGGCAGTTATATACCATTCAACTCATTGAATACTACTTTTGCTGGTAGTAATAGAAATAGTGGTTTTAATACTAGTAATTATCTTTATACTGCTCCTGTAGCTGGTCTTTATCAATTTTACGTTCAATTATATTTAAGTCCATCGTCAAGAAATAATTCTATAACATGGTGGAAAAATGGCGCTCAAATGTCTTATGGTAGCGATGTTGCACAAGCCATTTATATTTCTACAAATTCTTCTACAGCTCCAGATACTGTAGTTTTTAGTGGCGCTGTTATTATGGAATTGGCAGCTGGTGATTATGTAGGATTACAAGTAAGAACAACATTTGGTAATGTAACAATGTATATGGGGCACTCAACATTTTGGGGTTATCTAGTAGCTTAATAGGAGAAAACAAATGGCAACTTATACAATTACTTACACAGACACTGAAGATAAAGCAATGCAGTATGCTGCAGCTGATGTTAATGAGTGGATTCAAAATGCGGTTCATGAACGTGCAAGAATAGCTATTAATGAAGTTGTTCAAATTGCTGTTCAACAGTGCATTGCTACAAATCAAACTATTCCAGGTAACACTGATCTTATTGTCGCAGCTGCATTTACGAATGGTTGGGTTAAATCTGCTGCTGATAGAAATGCTGAAGCTGCTAACACTCAAGGATAACTAAATGACAATAACTAACAGTTTAGCAGTTTTAGCTAATAGTGCTCCCGCTCTTGTTGCTGGTTTAACAACCAATGCGACGGCGATTACTACTGTTACA
>Ga0214166_1000029_pt1 | contig 72414 bp, 75 predicted proteins | sample TroBogepilimnion_27_FD_153005 | JGI IMG/M metagenome (GOLD analysis project Ga0214166, IMG submission 153005) | Freshwater microbial communities from Trout Bog Lake, WI - Practice 18AUG2009 epilimnion v3 | ecosystem: Environmental > Aquatic > Freshwater > Lake > Epilimnion/Euphotic zone ...
TTCATTTGGTTGGGTTAAGGGTTAATAATTGGTTCTACTCTATTCCATTCTGATTCCATGATGATATACCCGCAGTTTACACAGGTATGAACGTATGAGACAAAGGGCCACATATACTCTACTTTGGCCGTATTAATGCAGTCGCATTTAGGGCAGATAATTTGCTCCGTGTGAAAAGGTATATCAACGTAATCCCATATTGGTTTAGTCTGCTTCATGACTATAAGATTGAGTTGTCTTTAATAATTTGTAAGGTCCAAAATAGCCAACCGATTTCAAGTTGAAAATATCCCTTGCACCAAAACACATTGATTGACGGAATGATATAAATCCCTTTAGTGTCTTTAATAAGGGAAATGTGAAATACTACTTCTACATTTTTCATACAATTTTCTTTAGGTTAATAAAGGGTGTTACTCCATTCAATTTGAAATGCTGCGCCACCAGCGATGGTATAAGGACCTGCACCAGTACAGGTGTTACTCCATTCAATTTGAAATGCTGCGCCACCATACACTTGGTAAACGATTGAATATCATAGTAATTCATACCGAATTTAGATTCAAAAACAGACCAAAATCGTGTGTATGAACACCAAAAAATGCCAGTTTTTTCATCGTGCTTAAACATAAATTGGCTTTGATTATTAAGCCAAATTAGCGAGTTTGAGTATTTAGTTCTGTCTTCCTTCCGCTCCAAATCTTTTACCAGTTCGGCAAAAACTGATTCCTTCGTTTCTATGGCCTCCGTTTGCAATACATAAACTTTACCGTCTATGGTAAATGTGCCGTCTTCATTTTGAATTATAGATTTCATATACTGTTTTATTTTAGTGATTAATTTTCGGGTGTGGGTTAGAATGGATCATCATCGTTTCCGTAACTTCCTGTCTTAACATATTCCTTCGGTTCGTTCAGCTTTTTAATTTCTGGATTACCCTCCTCCTTGTCAATGAAAAAATACTGCAACGAATAGCTTTCAAAATCATATCTCCTGGTATCACGAACATATTTGAACTCTATTGAGCCACGGTACCCGACAATCTTCTGCCGGCGTATCTTCTTCGTGTGAAGTTCACAGGTGTAATCTTTACTATCATTCGCATTCGGCCTGTGAAATACCAGTATGTTATCGGCTTTGTTATTCCACATTGCGCCCCCGGCCAGGTCAAATACATCTGGGCAATCAAACCCCTTTTTATCATTCTTCTTCAACATTTTCGGATGCGCCACAATTATGAAGTAGATGTTGCTGCCTATTGCAAATCGGGTAAAGTCGGACAAAACCGTAGCCAAATACTTATCATCCCGTCCACCAGATGCCTGATAATCATTCTCCATTTGGTTGAACGGATCAATAACACAACCATCTATCTTCTCTTTCAGAACTAACTGCAGGAACCGGCTTTTGATGTAATCCGGGGTAGGGCTAAGATCTTTTGGGTAAACGTAAAAGAAATGCTCCTGAATCCATTTGTACGCCTGGGCATACTTTATTTTGTCGGGCCTGAACAGGTTGGTTGGTGTGCAGTCGGCACCCACCAGTATCTCTACAAGGTCATGATAGAACTCATGTGAAGGAAAGTCCTCCGGGCCAAATATTGCCCACTTAGTACCTTCTTTCACCGACTTGTTGACCATCATAAACTTTAAAAATGCCGTTTTACCCATGTTTCCTATCCCGGTAAGAACTGTTAACTCTCCCCTTTTGAACTTGAAAATCTTGTCTACCTCCGGAACTCCACTCTCTGAAACCGAAACATATCCATGATCGTAAATCTTCTCAGCATCCGCGTAAACGTCCTGGCCGTAAATAACATCTGCTACCTTTCCATTATCCAGTTCAATCTCTACCGGCTTTCCTGTGGCCTTATCAACCAGATTCTTTGACTTAAACTCTGCAGTTCCAAAAACCTTGTTGTCATAAACTCTGTCGGCCATGGCCATTACCTCGTCTACAAAAAATTCGCTGTCCTTGCTCAAATACCGGCTTTTAACTTCTGTCCGGGTAGTATCCTTGTCAACTCCCAACCTGCAAGCTCCTTCGATGATATGGTGAATGAAAATCCTCCGGTCACCGCTAGAAAATATCTCCTTCTGGTGCTCAACCCACTCTTCTATCAACTTAAATGTCATTTCACTTCTCATATATCCGACTTTAAATAGTTGATATCACGTTGTAATTCTTTTCCGGTGGAGGTGGCCGGACCCATTTTAAACACACAAAAATCATTCAGGTGGTTAGCATCTAGTTCTGTGACTACCTTTTGATACAGTTCAGCCAGGTAGTCCAAAGTTTCAAACCCTATCCAAAGTTCTTCGGTTTCCTTATCGATGATAAATTGGCTTGCATTCTCATTGGCAGCGTATTTATTGAGAGATTCTTGCTTTTTAGATAGCATTGCCTCAAAAGCAGTGTACCTGTCCCCAAAGTCAGCTAATAGCGTCACAGACACCGGCAGGGGATAATTGTGCTTTTTGTAAAGTGATATGAGGCTCATGATAATTGGCTTTTAGGGCGAACATCTGGCTTGAATCGATCATAATGGGCCTGTTCCTGTTCAGTAATTGGTACACCAACTTCAATTTTGTGCCGGATATACTCGAAATCGTTGTTGAAGTTCTGCTTGGGCTGTAGTTCTGGTTTTGGTTTTAATGATAATTGTAATTCAGGTAAAGAAACTTGACAAAACTTATCCAACTTATCCGATCTTGTAAAGAACTCAGGAGTAAGGTACTTGAATCCATTTTCGATATGGTAAGATTCCTTGGAGGCGTTATTAACTGCAGATAATATTTCTTGCAAAGTACGCCCTTCTTTAATCCTGGCAATGAATCCTGTTTTGTCTTTTGTTGATCCTTTATACTTTTTACCCAAAAGAGAATTTATTCCCTCAATATACTGTTCGTAAGATTTCAAATAGGATTCAGATATCTCTTCTTTTCTTTCCTTCTTTTCTTTATTATCCTTCTTGTATGTGTCGAGTTGTTGTTGGTTCGTTGTTGGTTTGTTGGTTGTTTGTTGGTTGTTTGTTGGTTGTAGTCCTTGGTAACTATCGTATTTACAGATAGTTATCTTGGTGTATTTTGTAGTACTCTCTTGGCTAATCATTGCATCCTTTTTTAGCATGTCGAGGAAAGACCGCACTGCGCCTCGGTTCCAGCCCCACTCCATAGAGAGTTTTTCCTGAGAAGTTAATAGCTGCCCTCTTTCTAATTCTATAAGATCATAACCAACAGAACGCTTTTCAGGACTCCACTGAGCTTCCAGAAGAAGGTATATCCAGGCTTCAAGTTTGGACTTCACCCGGCTTTCATTCCAAATCCAGTGTCCTTTAATGGACCTGAATACTTTAATGTAGCCGGCTTGATAATTTTCAGCAGGGTCTTCAAACAGCATAACAAAAAATGGGCGCAATCAAAGGGGTGCCGAACCAATAACCCGAAGGCAAGAAGTTTTCCCCTTTGACGCGCTTATCTTAAATATGAGTTCTGAAATGTCTTTTTCATAGAGTTATTGTGTTCGGCAGTGCAAATATAAACGAACAGTTTTCATACCACCAAATTTATTTTCACTTTATTTTTATCTTCACTCTTAAAACTAACTGTTGTAAAAAATATTTTACAAATTATTTGTAAATCCAACTAAGAGTTGTTTATCTTTGCTGAAAATACACACACCATGGCAGAAGAAAAACAAGAATTATCAGTGCTACTTGACAACGAAGTAAGCCTGGTAGTCAACCAAAAAAACATCGAAGGATTCCAGATGGCTATCTCGGTAGCAAGGGGAATGGCAAGGCTTAACAGCATGATCACGGATGATTATATGAAGGAGATCATGCCCCTTCAGAACACATCGTTAGGTTTTAAGACGGACAAGCCGGAAGGATATCCACTAGCGGTAGCGAAGAAGTGCTTGATGGAGGCGGTACTTTGGGGCGTTCAACCTTGGGGTAACCAGTTCAATATTATCGCATCGAACATGTACATCACTGGAGAGGGATTTACCTACCTGCTGAAGAAGGTATCTGGCCTGTGGTATGAGATAATTGCCGGCATCCCGAAGATAGGGGACAAGAGCGCGGAGGTAGAAATGACGATCAACTGGTCATTGAACGGTGGTACGAAGGAACAGCGTAAGCTAACCTTTGTTGTAAAGGTCAACTCATACATGGGTGCGGATGCGGTAATAGGCAAGGCAAAGAGAAAATCAAAGTGCTGGCTATTTAACACGCTTAATGATGTTGAGATAGTAGACGCTGATGCTGATGAACTTAAACAGGAGGTTATTCAGATTCAGGAAGAGAAGTACGATTGGGCCGACCTGGAATTATTGTATGACCTGAAAAAAGAAAAGCTGACTGAAAAGCAGAGAGCAAGTTCAGAACGGATCATAAAGGCACAGGAAAAAACTGGTTATAAGAAGCTGCAGGAGTTTTTAGCCGGTATATAAAGAATAGTGCAGTTCGATTCTGCTCGTTGGCCGAGGATTGGTATTTGCTGTGTATTAAGGTTCGATTCCTTAAGTCCAAAACGACAAGGTTAAGACAGCGGCTATATTTTTTAATTATACAATCAAACAAAGTGAGTTCAACCATAAATCAATCAGAAATCAGATGCGGAAATTTCACATCAAGTGAGATACACCGATTAATGAGTAACGGTAAAAAGGCAGGAGAACCCGGTAAACCGTTCTTTACATACGTAGAAGAGAAACAGATGGAGCGCAGGCTTGGACGTTCCATATCGGAAGATGTGACAGCGAGGTCGTTATCATGGGGACTGTTGCTTGAAAAGAGAGTTTTTAACCTGTTAGGCATTGACTACAAAGAGAGCAGTCAGGAAACGATAGTTCACCCGAGATATAACTTTTGGGTAGGTAGCCCGGACGGTCAGGAGTTCGACGAAGCAGGGGATAAGCTGGCCGAAATTAAGTGCCCACTAACATTAAAATCGTTCTGCCAACTGGTAGACTGTATCAAAGAAGGACTTAGTGGTTTGGAAATCATGAACTTGATTCGTGAAAACCATACGGACGGGGATAAGTTCTACTGGCAGTGTGTTAGTAATGCGATACTTACCGGTTCAAAGTATGCTGAACTGATAGTTTATATGCCATATCAGAGTGAATTGGCGGCAATCAGGTTCCTTGCAACGAATTACGATGGCTTTGACCAGTGGAAATTTAAGTGGATAGACCAGGCAACGGATGAAGAATTGCCGTTCCTTGTTGAAGGAAACTACTACAAGAACCTGAATAAAATCATGTTCGAGGTTCCGCAGGAAGACAAAGATTTACTCACTGAGCGCGTGTTGATGGCTCATAAATTGATAACTGGCTAGTGCCAATCGTAGAAAGGGGAAACCGGGGATAGCAATGTCGCTGTCCCCGGAATAAGGAAAGTAACCAAAGAGTACCATGAATAGGCAGATGTCCAACCAAGAAATCGAGCGCATCCTGCTTAAAATTAAGTTAGGGTCGCTCGTTTCTAAGACACCTGAATTCATCGCCCAGGTAATCATAAAGCGGTTCAATCAGGAAGGGGTTAAGATGTATGTGGAGGAGGACAAGAAGACGGTAAAGGTGGACGCAGTTACCCGGTGGACAAATGATATTGTAAAGAGGAATACTGGCTTTGTTTACGAGGAGTTCAATGGGTTCGAGGGGGAGTTACTAAGTGAAAGAGAGGCAAATGGTTCTATATTGTGCAGGGTGAGGATAGGGAAGGTAGGTGGTAGAAAGTTTGTAACTGAGATTTTAAAACAGGATTTAATTATAACCAATGGTAAAGAAGAAAGTTGAACTTGAGGAGCCTATAAGGCCAGTGTTCGATCAGAGATTGGAGAAAAGGGACCGGAGAGAGTTCGTCCGTCAGCTATCACAACGTGGGATGAGTATTGGTCTTTATGAAGGTTTGTTTGAAGATATCCGAAAGGCTATTGTAAAGGCAAGGACAGATACCTTACCTATGCTATCAAAGAAGCAGCTTGCTGATAAGGTTGGGATCAGCAGGAGCTCCATAGATTACCTGGAAAAAGGTGAAAGAAGGCCATCCATATTTAACCTGTTTATGATAGCTAATGCAACGGGTAAACGCTTAACAATCACACTGGAATGAACGTATTTGTAGATGCATTATTGGCCTGTTTATTTGTCCTTTTTGTAGGTGTGATACTTTGGTACATGTTCAAGACGTTGTTCCATAAAAAGCATGGGGAGGCCGCTGAGGAAACGATTGAGCCATCAGATGCAAAGGACATCAAGGAGGAGGAGTTGGCCGATGATACCTGGGTATTTGTCAAGCACCGTGGGATTGTTCTTCCGATGCGTAAACATGAGAAGATTAACCTTTGGGATTGCTTATCAAGGGAAGGGAGAAATGAACAAGTAGCGGAAATGAAATCTGCAATAAAAAAGGGGAAGATACAAGAATATTGGGTAGACAAAGATACATGCCTGTATGTGCCCAAAAAGGCAAATCTTATCAAAATTAGAGATCAGTACCTACTATTCAAGCAAGGAAAACTATGATTAAACTTCTTATATTTGCATTGCTGTTTAACGAAGTCTATGCAAACCAAACTCATAACGAAAATAAACCCTGCCGTGATGCAACCTGCCTTCTGGCTTCGTTGAACAGCCATTACGGTGGGGCTAACTTTTTTATGAAACTTATACCTCTCAACACTCGAAAAGGAAATAGGTACCATGGAAAATATTTTGCTCAGGTAGATGATGCAGATTACGATTGGTTGATGCAATGGAAATGGTGTATTTGTAAAACAAAAAAAACTTTGTACGCGACAAGAACCGATAGAACAACTGGTGACTATAGGAGTGGTGGAAAGCATACTAGGGTAGTAATGCACCGTCAGATAGTGGGTGTTACTGATCCATCCAAACTTGTTGACCATATTGACCACAATGGCCTAAATAATCAACGAAACAATTTAAGGGAAGCAACGAAGATGCAGAACTGTAAAAATAGAACCTCTAGCGATGGTTCATCGTCTAAGTTTTTAGGTGTTTGCTTATTTAGAAGCGGAGGTATTAAAATACCAGAAAGAATTAGGTGGATTGCTGCAATTGCTATTGATGGAAAGTCAAAACACTTAGGCATATTTGAAAATGAAGAGGATGCTGCTCGAGCATATGATGATGCTGCAAAAATACATCACGGACAATGGGCAAATTTAAACTTTAAAGAGAATGATGAAACCTGGAGAAGCAATGGTGTTCGTAGAGATACCACCGGCAATTGATTCTATTAATACGGCAGCGGGTAAACTGTACGTAGATACTAGCTACAATGTTGGCCAATACGCAAATGTATTCGCCACAGTCCTAGGTGTTCCTGATAAGATAAACTCACGTTCAGCAAGGGCAAACAAGGGCAAACAAGGCCATTTCAGTCCTGATGAAGACATGCGATTAAAGGTCGGTGACACTGTTTATTTCAGCTATCTTACAATTACTAATGCTAAGAAGAACTTTGACAGGGGGAAGTATTGGGAGGAGGATGGTAAAAGGTTTGCACTGCTTCCATATGCATCTTTATTTTTCGCTGTAAGGAAAAGATGTATATCGGCAATGTCTGATTCCCAAATAGAGAGATTAGCTAAAGATGGCTCACTTTTATCAGAATACATCATGCTTAACCAGTGGATTCTAATCGAACCGGTAGGCATAAAACAGCACTCAGAAACGTTTGAACGCTATGGTACCGTAATGATTGACGATGAACGTTCTACGGGGAACATTGCTGTAATAACAGACAACCCATTCAAGAGCTCAGAAGGTATCGTTGCACATTGTCCTGCCGGATTAGGCATACAGCCCGGTGACAACGTAATATTCCAGAAGGAGAGCGACATACCGGTTGAATACGAACTGTGCAGGACTTTGGACAAGCCATACTGGAGAATGGAGTGGAAAGACATCGTAGCCAAGCGTAATGGCCGTGGTGTTGATTTGGTCGATAATTACTGCCTGGTTATACGCGATGAACCTGATACTAAGACCTCATTCGATATCTTTGCTGAGGAGCAGTTCACAGGAGTTATTGTTCAGGTAGGCCCAAAGGTGGTGGGATTAACTGTCGGCCATCGGGTATTATTTGTTCACAATGACTATGTAGAGTTCCCTCACAGTGATGGCAGAACAGGTATTTTAGTTCGGGAGGGGGAGATGTTGATGGATGCCAAGGAACATAAAATTGTAAGGGTGTGATAGATTACAAGAAACTTCTGATTAAGTATATCGCCCATGTAGAAGACACAGAGGGGATAAACTTTGGCAACTATATACTTATTCAACCCTAGAGAAAGTCGAGGGCGCTGATTTTAATGAAGCTTTGAAAATATTGTCAAAATGAACCATGCTTCTCTTTTTTCTGGAATTGGTGGTTTCGATTTAGCGGCTCAATGGATGGGGTGGGAAAATGTTTTTCACTGCGAATGGAATGAATTTGGACAAAAGATTTTAAAACACTATTGGCCGAAGGCCGTAAGCTATGGAGATATTACAAAAACAGACTTCACTATTTGGAGAGATAGAATTGACATTCTATCAGGGGGATTCCCATGCCAACCGTATTCAGTTGCCGGTAAAAGGAAAGGCAAAGAGGACGAACGCCATTTATGGCCCGAAATGCTTAGAGCAATATGCGAGATTCAACCGCGCTACATCGTGGGGGAAAATGTTGGCGGAATCGTTAGTTGGAACCGAGGAATGGTTTTCGAGGAAGTGCAAACTGACTTGGAGGGTGCGGGGTACGAGGTTTGGCCGTATATTCTTCCAGCTTGTGGTAAAGACGCACTCCACGAGCGCGAAAGGATTTGGTTTATTGCCCACTCCGGCAAAAACTTTGGGAGATTTTCCGTTCAGTCCGAAAACCCTGGAACTTCAACAAAACGGGAATGGACTTCGTCCTTCGGGTGCGAAAATTGGGAGCAGTTTGAATTGGCACCCGATAGCGTTACCACACTTACGAGATGGGCTAATAGACCCGCTACTGTTGAATTTTATGATGGGGTTTCCCCCAGATTGGACATTGAAGCCTTTTTTAGAGGCTCAAACAACGGATACGGAAATGCAATAGTGCCACAAGTGGCATTGGGAATTTTTAAAGCAATAGAAAAAACCTTTTAAAAAAATGCAACTAGGGTTGAATAAGTATATAGTTACCAACGAATAATTCAGGGTGGTATAGAAGTTGGTAATACGGTTCATGCATCTGATAAAGTAACCATTATAGCAGAGATAGAAGCAGTAAATAGAAAACACGATGAAATCAAGTGACTTCGAACAAATGAACTGGCGTATTGACCTCATACCTGACCGTATTGTCATTGAGGAGTATGAGGAGATAAACCAACGTTTCCGCAAGTTCGCCCTTGACTCTGTGAAGATATTCAAGGAAATAACCAACGACCAACTGGTCCGTTTTATCATTTACTCTTACCACAAAAATTCTCCCTTTGTCAGAAAAATCACTGAACCAAAGCATCGTAAGAATCAAGCCTTATTAGAGGCCGGTGTAGACCTCAAACTCGATGAGGTAAAAGAGATAGTAGCCTGCGAAAACGAAAAGGTTGCTGAGTTGATATATGCCTTCCTGATTGGCGAAAATAATATCAAGTTCAGCACCCTCATGATGCAGACGGATGCCTACTATAAGATGAACTTCAAACTCGCATATGGCGAGACCAACATCACAAAAAGCACTATAGAGTCCATCAAACTTCTTGAACAGAACCTGGAGTCCCTCGCACATGACGTTTTCTTTGGGGAACGGGAAATGGCTAACTTCGCCATGGGGATAGCGAACCGAGGACTGATCCTGTCTCCCGAAATGAATGCCGCCCAAAACAAAAAAGTTTAGCTACGAAGAATGGCAAGCTACAAGGAAGATTAAATCCGGCATCGCGGACCTTGAGCCATATACCATCCAATTTCCAACTCCTCCGGCTCCGGAACTATTTATCAATTATGGACTCCCTGCAAAAGAACAATTCTTTGTAAGAGAGGAAAAACCTGAGTGGTTAGACCGGCTCAATAGAATGAAGCGAAGTGAGGCCATGTCAGTGGTCAAAGCCAACCAGTATATGGCCGAGTGGATAGACAGCCAGTGGAGGAAGCGGAATGAGGGGGTATTCATGTATATCAAAGGCATCCCACTGTATATACCCGGTAAGTATTGGTTCTACATGAACTATTACTATCAGAACACAGCAAACGGGGTGGCGCTGGCGGACTTCCGGATGCCAGACTTAGAGTGGTTCTGGATATGGTGCCTGTTCGTATTACCCAACCCAAACATCTACGGAATAATTGAGTGCACCCTTCGTCGGGATGGGAAATCAGCGCGTAGCTTCGGTGAAGACCTTGAGGAGATAAGCAAGGAGGCCAACGTAAAGGCCGGCGCTCAGAGTAAGACCGACAAGGATGCCAAGGATACTTTTCAGGAGTTTATTGTTGAGCCTTGGCGAAGGCTACCCTTCTTCTTCAACCCCATATTCGACAACAAAACATATCCGTCAAAGGAAATAAACTTCAGGTCACCATCGACATCAGGTGAGAGCCTGGATGCATCTATACTCGCGGAAGCGGTAATGGATGAGCTGGGCAGTTCAATTGAGGTAAGGGCCACCGTTGACAATGCATTTGACGGTAGAAAACTTCGTCGGTACACCTTGGACGAGGCAGGTAAGATTGAAGAAATGGATGTGTATGAGGCATGGCGTATCCACAAACAGTGCCTCAGAGTAGGTCAGAAGATGGTAGGTAAGGCCAAGATCACAACTACTGTTGAGGAGATGGTTAAGCTGGGCATGGAGCCATTCTGGAGGATATGGGACGAATCAGACCGCAAGCCGGAGAAGATGACCAAGCTGAATCAAACCGTCAGCGGACTTGTACCGATATTCAAGCCAGCGCATGAGGCATACATCTACGATCAATACGGGTTCCCAATAGCTGACGAACCAACACCAGAGCAGGCAGAGTATAGGAAATCTGTTCTTATTGCCGAGAATCGTTTGGAGGAGGTAAAGCAGGGACAGCACTTCCTCGGAGCCAAGGAGTTATTAAAGATGGAGGAGGAGTCTCTTTCGGGGAAAGCAAGGCAATCATTCCTCCGAATGTATCCACCATCTATATCAGTGGCCAGGAGGTCAAACAGCACAGAGTGTGCGTTCCCCGAGCATCAGGAAATAATTGAAAACAGGTTGGATGAACTTCGGTTTGGTCAGGACGATGTGTATGTCGGGAACCTTGAGTGGAAGGATAACATCCAGGATAGTGAGATAGTGTGGGTACCATGCAATCACAGGGATAGGCAGGGTAAGGTTTATGGGGATGAGTGCCCTCGGTGCCGGTTCAGATTCTTTACAATGGATCACCTGAGATATGTCAACAACAACTCCAGGGACTCGATGGGGTATCTGATGCCAGGAAATAAGGGGAAGGGCATGGTATCAGCGGATACGTTCAAGTACGCTAACACTTCAGGGAACCGAAAGTCTCAGGCCGCATCTCATGGCTATTGGGAGTTCGATTTAGAGGTTGATCAGGGCAGGGACCACGTTGACCAGGTATCCGATGACTTCATCTTTGAATACTTATTCAGGCCCAAAACACCGGCAGACTTCTGTGAGGACATGGTAAAGGTCTGTTTCTGGCTGGGCTGGGAGATGTTCCCCGAAATAAACCTTGCTACTGTGTGGGACTACTTCCTTGCCCGGGGATATGAAAACTTCCTGAAGTTCAAGAAAATGTTCAAAATCGTTGACGGAAAGTATAAGATAGAGGAGAGCAAAACACCGGGGATGGTTACGCTCGGGGATCAATCAAAACTTCCGACGTTCGCAGCGGTAGAGACCTACCTGGACAAAAACGGATACAAATGCAAGGCTCGTAAATTCCTTCAGGACTGCAAGGACGTAGAGTTCTCAAAACTGACCAAATATGATGCCTTTGTGTCTGGCTCTCAGTGCCTTTATGCAAGGTCTCCGGTCCAAAGATTTAAGCCAAAAGTGGAGGTAAAGACGCGAACAGGACTCGACGGAGCATTTATGCTCAAGCAGGCAGGTACTTAATTTTCGATACTTTTGTCGTAAACAAGCAGCATGCAGTTCACTCCTGAAACCCTACCAGATTGCCCACCAGAATTTGACGGATCATTTCCATCGCATTTGGTGGACCCGGGTAGAAAAGACAAGGCATGGCACCTGGCATATGTCCGTGGGATGTATTATCAGTGCAAGAATAACCTCGGATATTTCAGCAATGATCGAAAGTATGATTGGGTGGATGCAAGACTATATGCTGATGGTAATCAACCAGTTGAGAAGTATCACAAGTGGTCATCAAGGCTAACAGATGGAGCCGGAAATGTGGTAAGTTACATGGACTTAAACTGGAAGATTGTATCCCCTCTTCCAAAGTTCTGCGCGGTATTAAAGGGTTACTTCTCGAAGCTCCAATACAAGATTCAGGCAACCTCGATCAACCCGGAGGCATCAGATGACAAAAACAAAATCAAGGAAAGCATATGGGCCAGCAAAACCCTTAAACCATTCTTCGCTGAACTTGAACAGATTGCTCAACAGAGCTTTGGGGAAAATCCCATCCTTCCATTTGTACCGGACACCAAAGAAGAGCTTGAAATGTTCTTCAAAATGAGTTACCGTGACCAGGCTGAGATGGCTATGGAAATGGGACTTCGTCAGGTATTTTACGAGAACGATTGGGATACCATGTCGGATGAGCTGTGGGATGACGTTATCCGTTTGGGAGCGCTGGGCACATGCACGTATGTTGACCGCATCAGCAAGAAGATAAAGATGCGCTACTGTGATCCGGTAAACATGATATTGGATACGTTCAGGGGTCATGATGGTGAGTCTATGGAGAGAATCGGTGAGTTCAGATTGATGACCATACAGCAATTGAAGCTGGCTGCGGGGGATCAGTTTACTGAGGCTGAATATTACGACATGGCCTATCGCCATCGCGGACAGTATGGAAACCAGAACAACCTGGTGCCCTATGCTGACTATGTGAACACGGACTCGCTGTATACTTACAACCAGTGGGATAATTACCAGATACTTGTGCTTGAATTCTACACCGATAGCTGTGATAGAATAATGCGCGAAAGGAAGCCGGTAAAGGGGGTAAACTACTACTTCAAAAAACCTTTTGACACTCCTCTTGGAAAGAAGCAGGTGACCGACGAGTCCGGCAAGATGTTGTATGAGAAAGAGGTTTTCGCTACCGATACCAAGACCGTCTACGGAGGTGTTTGGATTGTGGGGACCGACTATATCTACGATTGGGGAAAGACCACCGATATATCCAGGCCAAAGGATAACAGGAAGGAAGTAATGAAGCCAATGCGCTTCTACCGCTGTGAGAACCAATCAAGGATAGAACTTGCTATCCCTTTCGCGGACTCATACATGCTGTCATGGCTCAAGATTCAGAACCTGAAGGCTCGGGCAATTCCAAAGGGAATCATGATCGAGATTGGGGCATTCGAAAACGTTGCTCTGGATGGTAAGATTCAAAGCGCCAGGGAGTTGCTGGAGCTGGCCATTCAATCAGGTATAATTGTCTACCGGAAGAATTCAACAATCGATGATGAAAACTACGACACTTCGCATCCAATAACGGAGACCAAGGGTGGTATGGGAGCCGAGTTCAAGGAGCTTATCGAGTCCATGGCAAATGACCTTATGAGCATTCGTGAGGTAATGGGGATATCTCAGATGTTTGATGCATCACAGCAGAATCCAAAACAACTTGTCGGTACCGCAGAGATGGCATACGAGGGAACAGAAAATGCCTTGGCACCATTAGTCAAGGGCTATCAGTGGATGCACAAAAAATGTGCTCTCGATGTGTGTTTGAAGTTCCAAATATTGGCCAGGTATATGGACCTAGAAGTGTATGAGCCAAGCATCGGAAGGGGACCGGTTCAGCGTTTGAAGATGGGCAAGGATATATCCTCTGTTACATACGGAATCGAACTTGAGGCACTGCCTACACAGGAGCAGAAACAGCGGATACTTGAGGCTGCAAAAGGAGCGCTTCAAAGCACGAACGATCCTACTAAGGGAGGTATTGATTGGTCCGACTATCTCAAGATTGAGAAGTGGGTCATCAATGGGGATTGGAAGCTGGCCGATGCTTACTTCGTTTACCGGGTTAAACAGTCCAAACAGGAACTCGCTAAACAGGCTCAGGATAACATCAAGGCCCAGGGAGAGCAGAACCAGAAACTGCAACAGGAAAAACTGCAGGCAGATGCTCAAAATATGCAGATGGAAATCAAGGGCAAAAAGGAGCTCAGCGACAACCAGGCACAGAACGATATGAAGGTCATTGGGTTCGAATATGACAAGAAGAAAGAGCTTCTTGGAATGGACCATGGGCATGACCTGGCGGTTGCCAGAGGGGAACGCGCAAATGCCAAAAAATAAAAATCTTAGTTTTGTAACCAATTAAACCAAGTATATGACACCAACAGTAGGGTCAAAAGGAAAAGAAGCGGGTATTGTCGCTGCAGAAATGGGCATTGTCGTAAAATCGGGACCCGAAATGGGAACTGGCGGCAATGGTCAGAATCAGGACAATAACTCAACAGCCAACGAAAAACCTGCCGGCAACGGACAAGGATCAACGGAGCAGAAGACGGTCGTTCAGCCCAAAGTGATAAACATTGGGAAGAAACCGGTGGAAACGCCGGCAAAAACAGTAGTTCCCGAGAAAGGAACCGAAACAGCACCCGCAGTAGTTGCGGACGATTTTGATACCAGATTTGAGTCTCGTTTGAGCGAAATGTTCGGGCATGATTCGAAGAAGTTATCAGAAGTGTTGGGCCGGGTACCAGTTCTTGAAGAACAACTAAACGCAGACCCTTACAAAAATCCTTTTACTAAACAGTTGGATGACTTGCTTGGAAAGGGAATACCGGTAGAAACAGCGGTTAAGTATTTGACCACTGACTCAACCAAACTGTCGCACAAGGAGCTTATGGCTTTCAAAATGCAACAGGAATATCCGGAAATGGCAATCGAGAAGATCGTTCGCCAGATAGACCGGAAGTATAAATTGGGTGACTTCGCGCCCACCAAGAAAGTTGATGGCGAAGACGTACCTGACGAATCAGATGGACTTGAACAATTGGAATTCGATGCCCAGCCTATCAAAAAAGAGTTCGACGCTCTGAAGGGCCAGATGTTGGAGACCGGTAAATCAAGGGCAGATGTAGTAAATCAGCAACGAGAAGTAGAAAGAGTAAAGTCATGGGCACCGGTAGCTCAGAAGGTCGTAAATGATTTCGATGCAATCGAAGCAACAATGCCTAATGGCAACGTTCTGAAGTTCGCGGTTGAAATGACCCCTGAAGAAAAAACGGCCTATGAGGGACAGATTGCTCAGTTAATCAAGAGCACTCCTGGCCTGGGAACAGATGAGGCTGGCATTAAAACCGCAAGAGCCGTAGTTGAAACTCTTTACGTAGCAAAGAACTGGCAAAAGATGGCAATCGCATTTGCTGAACAAGGTCGGACGATGTCTGACGAGGAGTGGATTGCCGAAATACATAACCCTAGCCTTGGGAATACGGCTGCTAAACCTTATACCGGTACCAAGCCAAAAGCTGACCGGGATGACCAGATAGTAGGCCATATCGAAAAAGTAGAAGGCAGGGCAAGAACGAGAACCAAGTAAACCTCTTTATTTCTAACCGAAAATGATACCACAAACCAATGTGCCGTCCGCAGTTGTCGCGAATGCAACGGACGCGTATATCTCCACATTCGACATACACATGCCGAGCAAGCGTAACAAACTGTTCAAACGCTTCGGTAAGCAGGGTGTAGGCTTCTTCAATACTCTCGAAACCCTGGGATTTGTTGATGCCGTTAACCAAACCAACTGGAGCCATTATGAAGAAGACTACTGGCATGAAACATTTACCGTTCAGACATCAGTTGCCGATCCCGGTGCTGGTAACCCGGTAAATATTCGTCTTGCCGCTTCGAACGTAAACAGCTCTGGCTATTTCTACGTAAGACTTTATGATGACGTTTTATTCCCTAACCAGGTAACCGGTAAGGTAGTTGCAATCGATACCACATCGTTCGCTACTCCACAGATAACTGTTCAACCTCACGTTGCAGCTTCTGATATTGGTGCGCTTGCTGCCGGTCAGGAACTTTCTATTTACTCTAACGGCTTCCAGGAAGATACTGATCAACCTGATGGACGTATCGCTGGGGTATCTGAGTTCTCTTTCGGTGCTAAGATCATCAAGGAAACCTTTACTGTATCAGGAACGGAAATGACGAACAAGGCATGGTTTGATACCGATAGCGATGGAAACTACATCGGCGCTTACTACCTTGACGGACAGCTTCAGGCCGATTACCGTATTGCCCTTCAAATTGATGGTGCCTCTCTTTGGGACTCTCCTATCACTAATACTGTGTTGTCGAATGCCGGCCACAGGAACATGACAGGTCTGATTCCATGGATGACTACCAATAGCCCTACAGCAGTTTATACTGGCGGTCTGTTCTCAATGTCTAACGTTGATTACATGATCAAGAGATTCACCAAGCTGTTCGCTACTGACACCTATATGTGGATGAACGGTATTGACCTGAGCATCGAAGTAGAAAACGTATTGACTGACTTCTTCGATCCGAACCCTAAGATTTTCGCGGGTTCTGTTGAGGGAAGTACTTCTCAGGAACTGAACATCGGTTTCTCGGGTATTAAAAAGTCTGACTTTACCTTCTACCTGAAGAACATGGGTGTGTTCTCTAACCCTAAGACCTATAACATCGCTGGCTATAACGTAACCGGCCTGGGCTTAGTAACTCCGCTTGGTACCGCAAAAGACCCTAAAAAGGCTGTGAATATTCCTTTCATGGGAATGCGTTACAAAGAAATGGATGGATACTCTCGTAAGATGGAGGTTTGGCCTTTATCCGGTGCCGGTAACGGGCCGAAGAATATCAGCCGTGACCGTCACACCATCAACATGCGTTGTGAAATGGGAACAGAGTTCTTTGGATCAAACAACTTCTTCCTCTGGCAGAAGGCGTAATTGCAAACAAATAAAAGGTAGGCCGGCTTGTCCGGCCACCTTCTTTTTCAAGAATAACTAAATTTAAAAACTATGTTGTACCTCAACGAAAAACAGTGGGACAAAAAGGAATGGATGGTCGAACTATCGAAACACTTCGATGTTAAGGCCAACAAGAAGAAAGAATTTGCTTTTCATTTAACCGATCACTACCGGGGAGTAAAGTATGTAGATAACAAGGCTGTTCCTACGTATCCCGAATCGCTCAATTACCCAATGCGTTATGCAATGAGGATGAATGGCGAAGATGTGCAGTTGAGATATGCGGTTAACCCGAGCCTGGTAAAGCCGGCAAAGGGGGGTGGAACGACCACCGTTGATGATGCAGACCGTATCATCTTCAACAACGGAGTATTTAGAGTAAAGGCTGACCAACTGGATTTGTATCTGTTCATGCTGTTAGCACCGAACAATTACACCAACCCTTATTACTTCAATTACGAGAAGAGAAAGGGACAGCCTGATTTGATGGTAAGGAACGATGAGGCGGTGCCTACAGGCGTTCAGATGATGTTCAAAGAGAAAAATGCAGAACTGGAACAGGCCGATGCCTTTGATCAGGCGAGAGCGAAATATACTGCGGAGAATCACATCTTCTCAGTGTTGACCGAGGGCGAGTGCAGGGAACTTTATAAAAACTACGGGGAGCATGACTACGCTGAGTCAACCCTGAAGAGGATCAAAAACTTCCTGTTAGGGAAGGCTTCTGAGAATCCAACGTTGTTCATGGAGAACGTTAACAGCGATGTGAGGACCATCAAGACCAAGGTGGTAGAGGCCATCAATGCAGAATTGATAGTCTTTGATTCGAAGTCAAGCTGGTGGAAGTGGACAGGTCCGAAGGGTGAGAGGATCATCCAGGTGGCAAGAGGCCAGGATAATATCTTAGCTTTGGTTCGCTATATCAACGAAAAAGATGACGGTTCTTTACTGGCCGCATTGGAGGAAAAGGTAATAGCTGCTGAAAAAGAAATGGCAGAGTAACAATTGGGCTTCGGCCCTTTTAAAATTTATATCATGTTGGTACCGTCGCAAATATTAGCTGCCCTTAAACTAAGCAGCGCTGTTGTTTTAAACAATGCAACGGCTCCGTTCAACACGATTCAGACCAGCGATATTACAAACTGGTCTGGTGCTTTGGGTTTAAATCCTGCAACGGATTCCGCGAAGCTCATATTCAACATAATTAATCCGCTGGGTATTCCGGTCTACACAAACGTAGGCTGGAATACTTCCAGTTTTGCTGCTCCGGATACAGTGTTCAGCAATACACCTAACCTTACTGGTCCATTGGAGACATTGCCGGTATTGACAGGGAGTCCAACAAATGAGGTTCTTTCAGGAGCCTATAGCGTGTATGTAATGTTCTCAGTAGTTCAGGGAGGCAATCCTGCGGTTACCGGGGAGGGGGTGTTCACTACAACCATTAACGCTGACCTGCTGCTGCCTAATCCTACGATTACTGGCACCTATGCATGCAACACATCTCCTACAACGTTTACCGCTACAGATACCACGGTTCTTGCAACCACTCTTTATTTATTCTCTTCAGCGGTTCAGAGCATCACAGTAACTCCACCGGTAGTATCGGGTCAAACTCCTACAACTGCGTCAGGAAACACTGTTACAATCAATAATTTGTGGGCACCGGCTCCTTATCAGTATAACTCATCAGGAACGATAAACTATACCTTGGGGCTTGATACCTTCGCTGTAAACTATACTCAAAGTGGATATACTGATGTTATATGCAACACTGTCCTCTGCGCGATGTACTGCTGGCTTACGCAGATATCTAAGGATTTTGCATGCGAACGTAACGCAACTACTAAGGCGCTTTTAGAGCAGAGATTGATATTGGGGGATGTATACTATGCTCAGGCACTAAGGGCGCAGGTTTGCGGTGATTCTGGCGGTTTCCAGAGCGCTATTGCAATGTTCAACAAGGTTACCTGGTTTGATGGTAACTGCACTTGCTGTGATAACCTCCCTCCAATGCCGGTTATACCTTCAGGTCAGGTTGGTCCAGCGGGTCAGAATGGTTTGACTCCTATCTTCCAGTTCGCTGGCGGGTGGTTACAATACAAGTATACTACGGGAACACAGCCATGGACGAATCTTTATCAGCCACCGGCAGGTGTTCCGGGGCCAGCGGGAGCGAACGGATCGAATGGCGCTGCTATTCTTTGGAATGACTTCACTAATTCGGTTAATACCTTAACCACTCCACAACCTGTTAAAACATATCAGCTTGCCGGGAATACTGTAGTAGGGATTGGGTCGCAGATTCTCATTTTTACGAGAGCAGAGATTATTCAGGCAAACATAATGACCGCGACAGTAACTTTTGGCGGTTTAACGCTGGCCACAGCTACATTGAATTTGAATACTGGCCAAAATCCTGAAGTATATTTTGAAATTTCTGTTGCAAATACGGGAGTAGGATTGGGAGAGGTGGTGTTCAAGATTTATACGCTCGATGCGGGAGGAGGAGTGATGCATCAGGTAATATCAGAACCTACCGGAATTGCACCTGATTGGACGGTAAACAACAATATACAATTGGTAATTACTGCCGATTCTACAACAGCACCAGGCGGGGCAGTATGCAAGCAATTAACCGTTAAGTTGGAGCAGATAGGTGTTCCGGGAGCAGGCTTGGCGCCAGCGGGGATATATGCAAACGATGCTGACGCTGCGGCAAATGGTGTTCCTTTAAACGGATGGTATACAACAGCAGGTAACGGATATTTAACTCAAAGACTCACCTAATGAAAAAGCTAATTTTCATCTCTTTACTCTTGATGGTAAGAGTATTTGTCAGTGCTCAATATCCTAATGCAATACCTGGGAAGGGAATCATTGTAAGCCGGTATGATACTTTAAGACAGTCAACTATTGCAGATAGCTTTCATACGGTTGGGCAGGTAATGACCTGTATCGATAAGTATGGAGACTTGGTGCTTAAACCGGCTAGTGGTGGTGGCGTAACTGGTCCAACAGGAGCAACAGGAACAGGAGCAACAGGTCCAACAGGACCAGCAGGAGGGCCAACGGGACCAAGTGGTGGAACCGGAGCAACGGGTCCAAGTGGCGGTCCGGTAGGGCCAACAGGATTAGCAGGCCCAACAGGCGCGGTAGGTGCAACGGGCATTGCGGGTGCAACCGGTCCAACAGGAAGTATATCAGGAGCATGGTCATTAACAGGAAACGCAGGCACAACACCGGGAACAAACTTTATTGGAACGACCGATGGACAAGATTTAGAATTTAAGGTTCATAGTAACTTTGCGGGAATCATAGACCAAGCGAGTTCTAATACATCTATCGGGTATTCATCTAATAGCAACAACGGGTCAACTTCTACTGCCATTGGGTATGCCGCTATGCTATATCAAAACTTAACGGCATCAAATAATGTGGGCATTGGTAATCTTGCGCTAGAATCGGCAGCGGGTTCATCATATAATGTGGCTATTGGTTCTAGGGCAATGGTAAATACTAGCAACGGACAAAGAAACGTTGCAATAGGGTATCAAGCAGGACAGCAAATATCCACCGGGCAAAGCAACGTAGCGATTGGGTATGGGGTAATGCAACAGTCATTTGCGGGTTCTTATAACGTGGCGATAGGTGCAAACAACCTACCGTATTGCAATGGATGTAATCAGAATACATCATTAGGTCTAGGCGCATTAAATAGTGTTGCAAATGGCACTCTTAATACCGGTGTAGGATATGGTGCAGATATTGTAGGTAATGGGCAAACAGAATCTACTGCGATAGGAGCAGAGGCTGTTGTTGGTGAAAGTTACGCAATCTCATTAGGCGATACAACAAACTCTTTGCAGGTAGGTATAGGAACAGCTTATCCACAAGCGTTACTTGACCTGGAAGTTGGTTCGGCTCAATCAGGAGAGGTAGGGTTTAGGTTACACGATGGGACACAGGGAACGGGCAAGGTGCTCACTTCAGATGCAAATGGTAATGCCTCATGGGTATCATCCCCATCCTTAAATGCCCAAATCGATACCGTCACTAATCTTACCGGCTCAACTCTAACCCTAACCAAAAACGTATTCAATATCGTTACGAGCGCATCACAGATTTTATCTATAACGCTTGCTTTGCCGGCAGGAGTAACGGGGGATGCTATAGGTGTTCAGCTTATTTACGCGACAGCTAACCTGATAGCAATAAGTGGCGCAAATACGGGAACGATTTCAACGATACAGCACACAAACGTAAAAAACGGGTATCAAATTATTTTACATAACATCAACGGAAACTGGTATTGACATGCGAACACTAACTTTTATCATCGCCCTTCTATTTGACCTTGCCGTTTACGCGCAGGGCACTGTTTTTATGGTACCTGCCATACCGAGTGGAGGTCAGGTGTATCCAATGGATAGCACAGCGTCTCCATCAGCGGTATACGTTGGAACCGGTAATGCAGCGGTGAACCTGGGAAGCAACAGTTATTCGTTGCAGTTCAATGGAACACCACCGTCAGGGACACAGTTTATTTGCCGTTTCGATGCGACACAGTTAACGGCGGTGGCAGCGAATGTTTCGATATTCGGTTTAACTCCATTGGTAGACTATCCTAATCAGGGTGTTTACTACATCAGATATTTGGTATCAGGAACAAGACCCAACAATAAGACGGTGTATGTAAGTTATACAAGCAGCATGGTACAGTTGCAGAATGTCAATGGAACGGTAACTTTTAATGGTGGCGTTTATAGCAACGATAGCCTTGTGGCAAAACGGTTCAGGTTGAGTCCACAGACATCATTAACACCTGGCAATGCAATAATCAACGGAGATAGTTCAGGAAATACAAAGTGGGGGTGTCCGGCATGCTCATGGGGCGTTCTTGGAAACACAGGGTTAAATGGCTCAATTAATTTTTGGGGAACCACAGATACGTCCAGCTTGAGTATCAGACTGAATAATCTACCGGCAGGAATTCTCAGCTACAATAACCTTAATAGTGCTATTGGGATAGCTTCTCTTTATCAAAATACATCTGGTACTAACAATACGGCATTTGGTGCAGACGCGCTAAAGTCTGTGACATCTGGATCGAATAACACTGGATTAGGTTATAATACCTTGGCACTTACATCAACTGGTGGGAATAATACTGGAGTAGGAGCGACATCTTTAAGTGGGCTAACTACAGGCAGTTACAATATTGGAATTGGAGCAACATCAACACAGGCCAGCAATACGCAATATAGTGTTGCAATTGGTCAGGGAACAACTGCAGCAAGCTATAGCATGGCTTTAGGTCCAAATGCGATTGCACAGAGTCAGAATCAGCTTGCTTTAAGCCCGAACTATCAGAATATATTATGGCAAGGCCACCCATCGGCAATAAACTATTTCCTTGGTGATTCAACAGGAAGTGGTAACCTTGTTCTAATGGCATTACCAGGTAGTGGGGAAACATACTTTACCCCCGTTACCGGCGATAGCATTCTACCTCTGACTCAGGATATCGGAGTTAATCCCGCTGGAACATTGGCCAATCTTACCATCATTATGCCGGCGCTGTCATCTGGTATTACCAAGATTGCAATCAGCACCAGCCAGGTAATTACGAGCCTTCACTACAGCGTAATACTTGAGGCGGGAAGCACAGTAAGTCCTAACGCTCCTGCATCTATTTTAACTGTTACCGGAGGTCAGGGTGTAGTGCATCTAAAGTATCAGCCGAACACCTCAAGCTGGCAACCGTATTAATTTTGATACCTTTGAACCATGGACGTAAATCAGCTTTGGTTATGGATGCAATTTTTAACCAAAAAATTACTTTCTGGTGAGATTCAGCCTGATGCATTCAATCTCGCGCTGAATGCGGTTAACATCGACTTCTTCAATTTAAAGTGTGGTCTTCCACAGGAGTATCAGCCTAATCATCCAATGCCAAGGCAAGCGTATGAGGTTAGCACCAGGATAACTGATGATATTCAGCACCTTCGTAAGAGAGCAACCATTGCAAATAATGGGTTCAACATTTATACCATCCCAACAGATTACGGAGCCTTTTCTTCTATGAGATACCCAAGGTATATTCAGAAGAGAGGTGTACAGAGCATTGATTGGAGAACGATTGATATCCTGACCGATGAGGATTACAACGAACGGTTGGAGTCAAATTTATTGCCTATTACCGCAAAGAGTCCTTTTGGATGCTACGTTCAGACGGTTAGTGGAACTGGTTGGGAGGTTCCGTTGTCAGACATTACCACTATTCAATTAACCTATCTGAGATTACCGAATACACCGGTATTTGGGTATAACATGGTTAACGATGAGCCGGTTTATGTTCCTGCAGCGTCAACACAACTTGATTGGCCGGTAACCTGTCATCAGGACTTCGTGATTGCACTGTGCAGGTATGTCGGTATCTACCTCAATGCTCCTGAGATATTGCAGATGCTTGGAGCCAGGGCACAGTCAGGACAGGCCTAATAAACTTAGCCTTATATTTGAGCCATGGAAATAGAGAAATACGCAGAACTCGCTACCAGGGCACTCGGTTTCAACAATAATGAGCGTATTGAGGAGAGGGATGTGCTGGGTATCGCGGAGGTGGTTCTCGGAGAACTGATCAAGGAGATGCTGAGCAATGGAGGCGGTTTGACTGCTGAGTATTACCACCGGTTCACATCAACATTGGAGTTCGATACTCAAATGAAGCTCCCTTTCATCTACAAGCCATGCGACATTTTAAACCTTCCAAAGCATCAGTCTTATCGTTACGTTGGTACAGGTGATATTGAGAACTCGTTCATCCCGATGACATGGGGTGAGATAGCAACCTACAGCCGGTTAGAGGCTGGTCAGGCAGGCGGCAGAACAGTATTTGCTCCGCTGGGTGACAAGATTTACTTCCGCTACATGCAGGAGCCAAAGCCTTGTGAGATTGTTACTATGATAGTTCCTTCATTGCTGTGGCTGTATGATAACCGCGATAACGTAAACTTCGTTGGAACCACTGATGTGGAGGGTGTTCTGTTTGACCAGGTGTTGCAGAAGCTGCAGTTACGCAAACAGATGCCGGTAGACAATTACAATAACAATAGCCCCGATAACAAATGAGACACGAAGAAGAAAAAGCCGGTGTTTGGTTAAAGGACCTGTGGTATGTTGTAGAGTCTGTAAAGGCGAACTTCGGCATAGACTCAACCTCTTTTGACATCAAGTTCTTCAAGTGGGCCATGGATGTTTACCGGGATATGAGTCTTGCTAACGTGATGAAGTCTGCATCCAGGACGATCCACATCCCTATTCCAAAGTACTATTTCGAAGATGAGAATCAGCAGGAGCCGGCAGTTTGGCCGCCAGTAGGGCCACCACAGGGTTACCATGTAAAGAGGCAGCATAAAAAGATCAGGATTCAATTACCGGTAGACTTTATCGATTACCAGCAGGTTGGTATCGATTGCCATGGCTATATCCAGCCCTTAGATTACAATGAAAGGATAATAACCACAGAGATGCCCGTAAGCAACTGCTGTGGGGACGAACTGGAGCAACAACTGGAAAGAGACCGGCTGTGCAACTGCGGGGGAGAAAGTCCTCACGGTGGTTTCATAGGTGACGGATATTACGATTGGGGTTTCAGTCCTTTCTGGAAGAACGGTCAATTTGTTGGAGGGGCCTATGGCCGGTCAGCGTATCGTTACAAGGGAGCCTTCACAATCGATTGGGATACCAGGGAGATTGTTCTGGATAGGTGCACACATCCTCGCCACGGCATCGTCCTGACGTATTTAAGCAACGGAATAGGCGAAGGCAATGTCAACATACAGAACGGAACAGAAGATGCGCTAATTGCAGGCGTAGAGGCTAAGAAGGCATATTACGAGTTCCAGGCAAAGCCTGCAAGGGAGCAGGGAAAGGTAGGGATGGCTTTTGTTTCCTTGGCTGATAAGAAATATCACAAACACGTTAAGAGGGTAAATGCCAGAAAAATGGCCATGACCACGGATGAAATCCGAAATGCATGGAATCGTTCCATCAAGCAGTCTCCTAAACGATAGTAGTATATTTGGGGCATAAAATCCCAATATGGCTGACAATCCTTCGATTAAGTTAATCTCCATAGGAGGCTTGGACCTAGATTCTGATCCATCTAAAATAGCCAACACCGACTACCTCATCGCGTATAACATGCGTAACAGCATCAGTTATGGCAATCAACAGGAGGTTCCGTGTAACATGAACGGGAACGAACTGGTCGCTTATACACTTGGGAACGCCACCTATCAGTGCCTTGGTAGCCTGGAGGACAAACAGAACAGCATCTTTTACTTCGTATGGGCATCTGACGGTAAGCACAGGGTCCTCAGATATTACCCTGGTAATGTGAGTGTGAACCCGCTGGGTGAGATACAACTGGTCTATGAATACAACTTTGGATGGTCTCAATATGAGAGAATCACCGGCATTGATTTTGTAAACGAGCAGTTGCTGTATTGGGTGGATAGCGTAAAGCCTCGCAAAATAGATGTGGTTAAGGGTAATACCACTAACAAATTCAAGACATGGGACATCACCATGCCGGTTAACGCATCAGGAGCCTATGGGTTCGTTATAGATGCGGTAAACCTCAACACCGGAGCGATTACATCTCAGATAGTAAATATCAGCGGAACCAACAGGGAGGCGATACTTCAGGCGCTGGCCACGGCCATCAATACCCAGGGACTTCAGAATATATTCAACGCTGAGGCCTGCAGTTGCAGTGTAACCCTTACGGAGAAGGTGGCAAATACCTACAACGTTATCTTCTCGCTGCCTGATTTTAAGGTAGTACCACTGAATTGGTATGGGGTAAACCTGATTGACCGGTTCAGCGATGCATGCAAGTATCCCAACCAATATCCACCGCTGGTAACATACATACAGGATGCAACGAAAAACTTCAACTTCGTAAAGGGGCACGTATTTCAATTCAGGACTGAGTATATCTTCGACAACTACGAGCAGAGCGTTCTGAGCCCTATTTCGAATATCGCGGTGAATAATCTGAACTGCGATGGAACAAACAATATCCTGTACAATGCCATCGAGGTAAACTTCAACGATTCGCTTCTTCTTGATCCAAACACATGGGTATTGGTAAAGAAGGTCAATGTGATGGTCCGGGAATTAAACACCGGTAATTGGCTCCAAATTAACCAACTTGACTACTGTGACTTCATCTACCAGGTAGGCCTGAATACAGTTTGTAAGTGCGACTTCTACAACAATGAGCTGCCGCTATCTGTACCACAGGTGCTGGCTGGTCAAAATTTCGATAACCTTCCAATAAAGGCAAATGCTCAGAAGTTTGCCAGTAACCAGCTTGCTTATGGTGGGATTACGGAGAACTATACAGGACCGGACTGCGTGGAGGCTGACTATCGCATCACAATAGGGCCAACTCCAGACAAAAAACTGTATAAAGTTACTTTCAAAATACGGGTATTATCAATTCCACTATTTCCCGGCCCAACAGGAAACACAGAAAACCTACCTAGTCTTTATCCATTTTTCAACACATCTCCATTTTGGAACCCATCTGACAATAACCTAAATTATACTATCCAAAGGGGGATTATAGGGCATGACACCAGTAGAAATACACCATTTCAACAGTTTTATGGTGGGGGTGGGTTTAGTGGTAATAATGCGAACGATTTTGGGATAAGATCCGGAATGGAAACAACATGGGATCAGAGAATACCAATGGGAGGGTGGCCAATCTACCTAGCAGGAACTCCTTTTTACGGAATATCTAGGCAAGTGAATATAAATCTTCCAATTGATGGCACCGGGGCATTAGACACCTCTACGGCAGCTTTTCGGCAGGCAATAGGCGCATATCTATTGTCTGGTGGTGATGTGTTCAGTGAGGTGACCATGCTTGTTCCCGAGGGGGAATACATAGCAAGAGCAGCAAGCCACTGGTGTGGGATAAATGACCCATTAGGTAAGGGGTTTCTTTATGATTTGAATGGTACAGCATGGCAGAAGACTTCGGCAAACGTATGGGGGGTATATGCCCCTGGGAGTGGAACTCAGCCAATGTTTACACCCAATTCTTGGCAGTTTACCAAAGAAATAAAAATTGTAGTTACTGGGGATATGCCAGATGCGGGAACATTCTTAATAGCGGACCTTGCGCCACCATTTTTTGTAGACCCCACACCGGGAACAGGTACAACTACTTGGATGCCAATCAACGCATATCTGTATGATTCTAATAATAATGGTGCAGTTGATACCGATGTAAATGATATTCAGTTTAATGGAATTCCGGTAGAGAAGACCATCATTGAGTATGTTGGAACCAATGCACCTGACGGAACATTTGATCCAGCAGACGCAATATTTAATTCATGCACTACTGACGCTAATGGCTACTGGTTCGGGATAAGTCCTAAGCAACCAATCAATAATGCGGTACCGCCATTTGACAGCCATAATGCTGTTGGATTAGCAGGTCAGTTTTCTTTCAGGGCCCTGCAGATAAACAGCAATATTATATCCAATACAACTTTATTTTGGAATGGTTCTTTGTCGGCCATGATTACCAAAACTATGTCTCCGATAGACTTTAACTTGGCGGTATCAAACTCATTGGTTTTTGGGGTTCTAACTACAACAAACGGAACAGGAAGAACATCCTGCGCTGCAACTATAAAGGGCAGTGTATTTAATTTGCTAAACCAACCTCTTCCTGGGATTGCAGTTATTTACCAAAACGGGGCCACAGGATATACCAACACAAACGGGGCATTTGAACTATTATCCTGGGGAGATCAGGTAACTCCAAACATAAATATATTCAAGTTCCTAAATCGTGCCTTTGCAAGCGGCACAGGAAGGACCGTTGATGTACTTCTATATCAGGCAAACCCTCTTTGTATAACGGCCTATCCGAACGGCCATGAGTCTGTTGCCCTGAATGTTAATCCCATTAATACGAACCCATCATTACTTCAGGGACCTCCTTACTCAGAGACAGCGTTTTTCCTTGCGCTTGACTTTACAATTGATGAGTCTGCGCTTGGGACAATAATTGCCCGGAAAAGAGGTGGGAAGTATATCGACGGAGTTGCCTACTATGACGCTGCAGGTAGAGAGACTGCTGTTAGTAAAATGTACGAAATATACATTCCGTTCGAAACAGAAGACCTGAGCTTATTTCCTAAAGTAGTTCAGGGAAATGGGTTACCCTACCCACCGGGAAGTTATGTGGGCGGTATCCCAACTATCGAATGGTTTATCACATCAGCACCACCAGAATTTGCTGTAACATACCAAATATTAAGAACACTTAACAGTGCACAAGGGAGATACCTTCAATGGGCAGTGAACTCTGTTCAATATTTAAGCAAGACCTCTTACATATCCGGATCCATTAATGAGCCTCAGATTAATACATCATATGGAAATGATGATGCTGTGGCCATTGATTTGAGCCTTGAAAATATCTCTGAGTATAATAGAGTCTATCCTCAAAGCGATATAGCATATTCACCAATGAAGGGAGATCGGCTGAGGTTGATATACGACAGTAATGTAAAACTTATTGATGGGCTGTATGACTTTGAGGTGTTGGGAGCAAATCAAGCGGGAACAGGGATAATCATTGCATCGCAACTAATCCCATTTGAAATAAAGCCTGGTTTTTTGGTAGAGATTTATAATGCAAAAAGTCTACTAACGACAACTCAGCAAATATTTTATGAAACAGGAAATGTGTTCCCATGTACAAACCCAGGACAACCAAATAATCAGCATAGTCAAACGAGTGGATTTTTTGCTGACGGAGATACATACTGGAGGGGTAGACTGATTGTGGTGGACGATCCAATTTCTGGATTCGCTGCGGCACTACCATTGGTTGTAGAAGATGCCAGCGTAAGTGATTTTTACTTATCGTTAGCCGAGGACATAGGTAGATTAAACAAAATAGACCCCTTCCTCATTCAGATATACAAATACACGGCCATCAGGGTGTCGAACAGCTTTGTTCCTGATAGCCAGATCAACGGGCTCAGTGCCTTTCAGAACGTTGACGATATTCAGCTTGACATGGCGTTTGGGCCTATCATGAGACTGATAGCAACAGGATTTGTGCTTGGTGCCGTATGCCAGAATAAGTTCGTATCAAATTACCTGGGGGCAACACAGGGTGCCAAGCCTGACGGAACCCTGCAAATAGCATCACAACAAGGTTTTGTAGGAGACTCAAGGCCACTGTTGGGGGACTATGGCACTCAGCATCCGGCCACAATAATTGAGAAGGATGGCCACGGATGGGGAGCAGACTTTCAGAGGGGTATTGTGTGGGAATACTCAGACAATGGGTTAGAGGAACTGCAGAAATTGAAGGTTCGTAACTTCTTCCGTCAGTTCATGATATCGGGGGTATGGGATGCTCATGCCGGGTATGATGCATTCTACGGCGAGTATATCCTGACTGCATGGGTAAACGACAATGACTCAGCAACTTTCTTTTCAAAGAATGCAAGCATTTATGGTTTCCACGTTACAGACCCTGCGGGATATAGTGTGGGAGAATTGGTTCAAATAACTTTTGTCAATCAGGCTACGCAACAGACCGTAACTCTGAGCCTACCAATACTGATCCTCAGCCAATCTGATATCTACTTCAACTTTGGCACAGATAATTACACCTTTAGCGCAGGAGAAGCGGTATCGTTTGTATCAAAGGGACAAGGGTATACTATCGCATTCCAAAAGGACAAGCGCCGGTGGACAACGTTCTACAACTTCTGGCAGGACTCGATGTGTGGTGTAGGTATGAACTTCGTTACATGGAAATCGGGTCAGTTGTACCTGCATGACAGGGGACCGATAAACACATTCAACGGGGTATACTATCCTTGGTTACTAAATGTTGTAGCAACCCAATTCCAACTTCAGAGCCAGCCAATTAAGGTTTGGACCGCTATGTATATCCAGCAGCTTGAGGGAGCAACAGACACGTTGTTTAACTGGTCTATACCGGTAATAACAAACGAGAAGGGGCAGCTATCCAGGTTGATTAAAACCTTGTTCCAAAGGCTTGAGCAGTGGTGGCATACCGCGATGAAGAAGGACCTGAATACTACCTCGGTTACCAATCCTATCGTCAATGGCCGGGAAATGCGTTCACAGACACTTACACTCAACATGATCAACGACTCAACCAACCGCGTAGAACTGCGGGAAGTGAACGTTGTATACCAAGACTCAGTGGGAAATACGAAATAGTTAACTTTGGGCCATGTTCGAATGTTCACAGTGCGGCTTATGCTGCAGAAACACCGGAAAAGTAGTAGCTGACGCAAAGAAGGCACTATCCGAAGGAAGCAAATCAGTTCTAACCAGGATAACATCTGAGTTCCCATTTGGAGCAAAGGAAAATGGTTCCTGTGAAAAACTTGGAGAAGATGGCCGATGCACTGTTTATGAGAACCGGCCAGACATCTGTAATGTTGAGAAGAGCTTCGAAACTGTGGGCGCAGGAATGACGAAGGAGCAGTATTACTCATTGCAGGGAACTTGTTGCAATGTGATGATAAAAGAGGCCGGAATGGACGAAAAGTATTTAGTCAAACAAAACTACTAACATGGCAGGTATTGGAGCAGGATTAGGGGGATTTGCAAGCCTCATTACTAACCTGATTAGCGCAGGTGAAAAAAACGCTCAAGCCAAGAAACAACAGGGTAAGGCTGCTGAGCTTGAGGCACAGGCCAATGCTGTAACACCAGAGAACCCCCTCAATGACCCAGCGTATAAGATGAAGGCATTCCTCGCTGCTGCTGGTCTTCCAGGGTATGAACAATACAAGGAGGGTTACAATCAGGATGAGGCCAATGCTGTCGCGCATGCGGAAAAGGATACTAACAGCAGTGGTGCTTTACTTAACTTTTTGGCTGCAAGCGAAGGCCAAAAGAACAAAGCTGTTACCAGTTTAAATACTCAAAATGCAGCTTATATTGAAGGTAAAAAGGTAGCTCTAGCTGATCAGTATGAAACCGAGAAGATGAACTTTGACCAAATAGCAAGGGAGCCGAAGGCGAAGCTGAACTATGCGGCCACATCATACGAGAATGCTGCTCTTCAGGAAAAACAAGATGGTCAAGACCAAACTTTAGGAGCCATCGGTAAGGCCGGTTCGGATATCGGTTCATTACTTGGAACAATAAAGAAGCCGGTTCCTTCGCCAACATTCGATGCGACAAGCCAAACAGGAGGAGTGAGTAATGCGGTAATTCAACAGGTAATAAATGCGATTCTGAAAAAGGGCAATGATGCCGCTGTTCCGTCAGACTTTTAATTTCAAACTATGCCAGATCCAGGTTTAACATACGTCAGCGGTAATTACACAGCAGGGCCAGGTATCAGCGCTCCATCTAAAGTATTTGGACCTGAGCAGGTAGCGGAGTTAACCAACAACCGGCTAGACCAGTATGTGCAGGACAAAAAGCAGGAACAGGCCAAGAACCAGGCCAAGCTCGGGAAGATGCTTTCTGACCTCGATGTAAAACCAACGGGCATGTTCGAAAAGGATTTGCCCGAGTTTGTTAAGGCCAAGCAAGCACTGGAAGACTTCTATACTCAAGCCCAGGTAGCCGGTGTTGATCCTAATAACCCAAGATTTTTGGAGCAGTATACCAAGGCTAAGAAGTATAAAGATGGTCTTCAGGCTATGGTACAGCAGAGCGTTAATAACAACAAGGAGTTTATAGAGGCAGTAAAAAAGCTGGATAGCAATAAGAATGATCAATTTGATTTTGACAGTAGCCAGAAGAATCTGGAAGCCTTTAAAAATGGAACGTTTGAGGAAAGGAATAAGTTAATAGGTAATCTATTAGTCCCAAACAACACAGATTATGAGCATAAATTCATGCTTGACCTGTATAAGAATGGATTGTTAAAGCCAGACACAACAAAGGTGGCTCTTGATGCAAAGAACCCTGTAAAATATGATAAGGCAAGACTGAAGGAACTAGAAGCCCTTGACTCATCAGGTAACTTAAAAGGGGATGAGCAGAATGAGTTAAAGGACCTTCGAATCAGCAGAGATGAGAATCAAAAACTTGTCGAAGGATATGATGTATCAGAGACGAATGTGAAGTATGGGGACGATATTACCTTTAAAGCCAAAGATGCTAACGGAAACGTAGTTGACCAGATGAAGTTACCCTCTCAAACATTGGGGGCGGCAAGAGAAATGATGGCACCCGGAAATAAGGCAGGGGATAAGAGTAGGAGAGAGCTGATAAATTTAAGTAATGGGAAGGATGCCTCTGGTCAAATACCGCAAGTACAAGACCCAAACTATCCTAATGACCCCACAAAAACAATTGATGACCCCATTGCACAGGAAACCTACCGAAATCTGTATTACAACCTGCAAAAGATGGCGGCAGGGTATGGCATGTTTGGTGGACAACCTATAACCGGAGATGAGCTTTACGCGGCTCAAAAGATATCAGCTCACGCTAATGGTATCAAGAGGGCGTTTGAGGCAAAAGAAACACCCGCACAGGCAGCCAATGCGAGATACTGGAACTCTGGTGCCGGAAGGAAAGAGAAGGAGCAAACGTCATTTGCTGATGACATTGTTAACCAGGCATACTCTTGGCTTACAGGAGATCCTAAGCACGTTCATATGGACTCAGATGGCAGGAATGTAGCCGACCTTGTTGGCTATAATAGTTACCTTGGGGCAGAGTATAAAAAAGGATTTGGAAACCGAGTTGAAGACGCTCAATTCATTAAAAGACCTGATGGAACAACGGTCCTCCGGGTGAAATCATCTGCAAGCAAAGCAAAGGCAGCGCAGAATCCTACAATAACGGCACAGTACGAAGCAACAACGGCTCAGGTTGAGGCGATTGAAAACAATCCGAAGGTTTACGACAAAAATAATCCTATAAATCCGTGGAAAGATATCAGCCAGAAGGCCGATTATGAGAAGTTACAGAACCACCTTACCGAACTAGAAAAGGCTGGCGGTAGCGGATATACAACTTATACCGTTGATCAACTTGGAACGCTGGCACAGGAACGAGTTATGGGTATCATGCATGGACATGGTGATCTCGCTACAGTACTTGGCGAGGTTAAAGATGCGGTGGACAGAAAGCTAAAATCTGTTGCTGGAAAGAACCCCAGTTACGGGGCAATAAAATCATCAGATAAGGCTGCATTACAGCAGCAACTTGAGGACAACTTGGATAAGATGAATTATATGTCTGAAGGACCAGATAAGGCAGACTTTGTAGCAGAAAATACTCGCCTTCGGGAAAAAATCAAGGCTATTGAGGATAAAGAGGTCGGCACCAAAACATCAACCAAAAAGACACCTCCTCCAAAGACGGGTGATGTTGTATCCGGACATAAGTTTAAAGGAGGAGACCCAAACAAACCAGAAAATTGGGAGGTTGTAAAATAAGTAAAAGTTTATACCTTTGAAGCATGAGAATGCCCAGAAAAGTAAAAAAAAGACTACAAAAACGAGTTGCTAATGGGGCTACGTTTGATGAATTTATGTTTGAATTCATGCACAAAAAAAGAAATATTTTGTTTAAGAGGTTTGGTAAACAATCACCCATGTCTGCTGGAAAATTTATAGTTGCTAATTATATGTCTCCCGATCTAACTAAAATAGAGGGTAATGCATTTGATGATGTATTATTACCTTTGAACAATGGCCGATGACAAAAAACCATGGGAAGTAGAGTATGACAAGGGTAGCTCAGATAGCAAACAAGCTACCACAGAGGCAAAGCCTTGGGAAATAGATTATGACAAACCGGCTTCCAAGAAAGAAGATGCACCCGTAAACTCTAATGAAGAGGCCCAAAAGAAACTACAAGATGGTGGTAAATTACCTGGACTACAGGATAACAAAACACCTGGGAAAGAGTCTAATGAGGCGGTTCCTGTTCACCCACAGAACGAACGCCTTCCTGATCCAATAAAGAAAAAGGTAGGCGATAAAAGCGTTGAAACCTACGTCGCTGAAAAGAATCATGAGCAGTTCAAGAAGCAGGGAGAGATGTCGGATATTGCCGGCAAGCTGAATCAGTTTCAATATTCTGATAACTGGAAACAGTTTTTAGCCCTCAGCGAATCATTCGCAAGCCCCAACTTGAAGAAAGGGACTCCAGAGTACGATGCGGCAGTTAAGAAGCATGATGAACTTATGGATAAGCCGTTCGACTATAACTCCGTTCAGTATGAGTGGGGGTCTAATCCTACACCGGCATCCACCTCTGAAAAAAACTACGTTAAGCCAGCGACAGAAACTACCTTCAATAACAAGGTTCCAAAAGAATTTGCCAGTGTAAAAACAGTTGGTGATGCTGTAAAAGTTTGGAATAAACTGAGTGCTGATGGGAAGAAGCTACAGGAAGAGCATAAGCAGGTAACTGCTGATAAGGATGAAACAGTCAAGGCCGCGAGAGATATTGCCGGCATCAAGATAAACCAAGCCGGAGAGCATCAGATAAACCAGTACGAGTCCTTCGTTGATGGGCTTGTTGGTTCGTTCAGTTCAATAAAGAAAACGACTGACCTGCTTACTTCATCTCCAGAGGAACGTGCACAGATAGGTTTGCAGGGCGAAGGAGAGCAGCTTATTGATCCAAAGGTCCCTACAGGATTTGGGGCAGGAGCTTTTCAGGCGGCAGGTAGCCTTATCCCGTTGGCCATGCCTGGGATTGGGGCAGAGGCTGCGTTTGGCAAGGGAATGTTAGCTGCCGGTGGTGCAATGTTCGGACAGGGCCTTATCATGCATATGACAGGATATGCACCTGCATGGCAGGAGATGTTCAGCAAAACATTTAACGAAACGGGGGATAAGATGTTGGCTGTAGACAAAGCCGACAAGACTGCAGCAGTACATGGAACGGTGGACTTCATAGTAGGTGCTGCCATGCTTCCAATAGCTACTAAATTAGGAGGAATAGCAGGCAGGGCTATACTTGGGGAAGAGGCTGCGAATTACCTCACCAAAACAGGAGAACTTAACGCAAGCAGGATGCCGTTAGGCCGGTGGGTAGAATACCAGTTGGCTCATCACAGTATTGCATCGAGTCCGTTTTACGCGGGTAAGGTAGTTACAAATGCCTTTGATATTGCCAGCGGGGAAAAGAAGGGATACCTGGATGGAGCCGCCGATCAATACATGGGTGCTATGTTGTTGGGGTTCGGAATGGATGGATTCATGTATGGCAAAGGGAAGGTAAGGGATATGTGGGGTAAAACCCTATCAAAATATGCTCCGGATGCTGCTGTTCAGTTCATCAACAAAATGATTGGCGAAGGCAAGATGGGCCAGAAGGAAGGCACTGACATGGTAGGAACCATAGAAAATCAGGCCCGGGCATACAAGATGATGCCAGATGGAATTACCATCGACCACGAAGGCGAGATTCTTCCTATCCTGATGGAGAATGATCAGCTAATGCGCCAAAAGAATGAAGGAGACCTTTATCCTGACGTTGTTACCATGGATAAAATCCGGAAGAACAACCAGAAGATATTGGAGATTACTCAGTCTCCACTATCGTACGAAGAGTTAAAGGATAGGGCTAAATTGAAGGAACAGGAGAAGGCAAATGGTGGAAGACTTCCACAGCATGACCGGGATATGTTATCGCACTACGACCGCAGGCTGGATGCTATTGAGGCTACCAAGGCTGAAATGGCTAACCGGAAACAGAAGGCTATCGATGACATGATTGATAAGCTGTCTACCGGTGATAAGGTAGAGGCTACTCCAGAAGAACAGAAATTCTATGAGGAGAATAAAACAGCAATCGATAAAGGTCTGGAAGATAAACAGACCGCTATTGACACGGAGAAAAAGGCATCCATTCAGAACAAGATAAATGCTGGGGAAGAAATTACCGGCGATGAGCTTGCTGACAAGAAGAAGTTCGAAGAGGAAGGATACGAGTTCAGGCCCAAACCTGCTGCTCCACCGGCACCTGTTCCCGCACCTGAAGAGGTTCAACAGCACATAGCCAACAACTATAAAGCTGATTTGAATGCCATCGACGCAAAGATGGAGTCAGGAGAACTTACCCATGAGCAAGGGGAGGCAGAGATTCAAAAGTTGAAGGATAAGGCAGTAAAAGACCTGGCCGATAAGAAGGCTGCGGAGAATAAAGCTACGCGGGAATCGCTTGAACCAGACATGAATGCCTTCAGCGAATACGAAGCACTTCAAAAGAAAAAGGGTATCAAAAAGACCAACGGCATGGCCGACTTCCTTGAAAAGATGGGAAGGAAGGGTGCAGCTATAAAGGCTATCTCAGACAATTGGAGTGAGCTCAGCAAAGAACTTGAGAAATCAGGCATCTTGGAAGTTGACTGCCCATAGTATATATTTGCTACATGGTAGCAGTAGAATTCATCATCGACGTAATCCTGGACGCACCATTTGAATCGATATATCCTGAAGAGATGAGAATCCCTTCCGAGATCAAGCATCAGATGCTGCATAAGACCCAGGCAACCTTCATCACAATGATCAACAAGGAAACCAGGGAGCCAATTGGCGAGACGTATTACCTCCCGTTGGACTTGCTTGAACAACACATGACCGAGTTACAGGCCGGGGCATGGATGGGAAAACAAGCAGCATACATCTACAAGAACACAATTCTTCCTGAATATCAGGGTAAAGGGTATGGAAAGATGCTCACCGATTTCAGGCTCTCTCATCTCAAAAAACAAGGGTATAAATACTCCATCGGTCACGCGAGACACAACAGGTCAATTAAGCAGGCGCGTATGTTCGGAGCCACGGTCATTTCAGAGATTGATAACTGGTCAGGCGGTAGCGAAACGGTATCTCTTTGTGTGCTTGATTTAACCAAGTTCAGTGATCATGAGATTGACCGGGCAGCAGTAAAGGCCGGTATCGAATCAGGATACAAATACACAGAAAAGATAGCTTATCAGGACGGTTACCGGGCAGGTATTATCTTTGCTCAACAAAATGGCTATAACTCCTGACGATAACATGGATGGCATCGATGAAGATGCAGACTTCGTAGAGACGGAAGAAACAGGCTATGAGGATATCGAAAGTGATTCTGAGGACGATTCAAACGAAGATTGGTAATGGACAAAGAACTGCTCAAAAAGAACGTCATCATAGTTGACAATGGCTCCCACATCGGATTTGCCCAAAGACTTTCGCGTGAATTCGGGAAGGTATACTACCACAACCCATCAGGGAAATCATCTTATCCGGCAGAGCATGACGCAGCCGTAGGGGAGGGCATGAAAGGAATTACAGTAAGCTATGATTTCTACGATGACCTGAAGGATAGCGATGCAGTATTCTTCCTTGACCTGTACCATGATGATTGGCAACAGCACCTTGTGGACATCGGATATCCGGTATGGGGCGCAAGGGAGGGCGAGGAGATAGAGACTGAGCGAATAGAAGCAAAGAAACTGATGAAGAGGCTTGGCCTACCGGTAAACAAATACGATATCGTTAAGGGACTTGACAACCTCCGCGAGTATTTGAAAAAGAATGATGATGTCTTCGTTAAGGTATCCAGATGGCGGGGTGATGGCGAAAGTTTTCACTCAGAGAATTACCAGGCTATTGAGAATAAGCTGAACCACATGCAGGTATTTTACGGCGCAATGGCAGACACGAAGGAATTTGTAGTTGAGCAGCCCATTGAGGCAGTTTGTGAGGTTGGTTTAGACCTTTACTGTATTGATGGTGTTTTTCCAGATATAGTGCCGTTCGGGTTCGAGGCCAAGGACTGCGGATATGTATGTACTGTGATGCCATTTAAAGAGATATCCCCATTGCTCACTGACCTTCCAATGAAGATGGCCGATACTCTGAGAGAGTTACAATACCGGTCAGACTTCTCCACAGAGCACAGAATAACCAAGAAAAAGGTGTCTTACTGCATAGATATTGTAGCGGGTAGAAAGCCTTCTCCTCCATCAGAACTGTTACAGGAGCTCATCCTTAATTGGGGGGAGATAATGTTCTACGGAGCCCAAGGAAAGATGATTCAGCCAGAGTATGCAGCAAAATTTGGAGCCGAGATAATCATTCACTGTGCCGATGCTGAAAAGGAATGGGTAACAATTCAAATACCAGAAGAGATTCGCCAGTGGGTAAAACTAAAAAACGTGTGTTATTACAACGATGCGTTTCAGTACATACCACAAGCGTTTGATATGGAAGAAATAGGGGCGGTTGTAGCTATTGGCGATAGTATTGAGGAATGCATTGAGAAGGTAGGGGAATACTGTTCTATGATTACAGCACATGGCTTAGAGATGAATGTAGAACCCATTATGGCTAAATTACAAAAGGCCATTGCCGATGGGGAGTCCGTGGGTATTAAATTTGGTCAGGAAATATAGCCTAAATTTGCCTTCATATGGCAAAATCACCTTCACCGTGTATCCACATTGACCTACGTACCGGAAAAGTTTATTCCGAACAGCAGTTTAAGGCAATGCTGGCAAACGATCTTCCTGAATTACTTGAAAAACTACCAGAGTTTAAGCCGAAGTATGAGGCTGTAGCAGCAAAGGTAGATGAGCTGGGCGGGACCAGTGTAATCATAGCGCCATTTTACGATAAGCGAGCGGCCACCAGAGAAGAGGCCGATATGCTTAACAACTCCCCTGCGGTTCAGCAGCATCTTCAGAACATGCGTGACTTGGCGAAGGCCATGGGGATCGGGGTCAAGAGTATTAAATCTAACCTGGGAAAGTTTGTAAACAAGGAGAAAAAAGAGGTTTACGAATTAAGCCATACGGTTCAGTTGGATACAAAGGATTTAGACAAGGCAACGACATTTGCTGCACTTATGGGCGTAATGGGGCCAGAGGTTCAGCAGTCTACTATTGCGGGAAGGGTGCTTTCAGAAAATGAAATCGGCTCAGACTCCCATACGGCAAATAGATTCGATGTTAACTTTTCTTCTGAAAAAGATTTTGATAGGGCAGTGGAACTCGCAATTGCTTCAGGATTAGAGTATTCTGCCAATATTGAGAACCGAACGATATCTTTTTTGGATTTTTCTAATGGGAAAGATACCAAATGGTTGTCAAACTTTAATACCTTTGATTCTCAAATCGTAGACAATGGAATCGACGGAGAATACGCAGTCACCCCAATTGAATCAAGACTCATCGAAGCAACCCCAAAGCCAATCTATGAAGGAGGCCCGCTCTCGAGTGGAAGAGATGCCATTCTTCAAGAGGGGCAAAGGCAAGTGGAACTTCAAGGGGGCGGGGGATTGCTTCGTCATGCCTTGGACGAGGCAGTCACAAGAAACAACGACTTCCTCAAACAACAAGAGCTAGAACCGGTCCGCAAGGAATACGCCGATCTACGACAAAAAGAAATCGATTTAGGGGAGAAGGGAGAGCGCTTAACTGATGAAGAGGTTAAGAAGAAGGATGAGCTGTACAAAAAACTCTTGCCTGAAGTAAAGACCACAGTAGCCAAGGCCGCAGATGCATACAGTGAGGCTAAGGAGGAGATACAGAGCGTAGGGAAGAAGGTTGTAGGGAAGAAAGGCTTTGTCGTTCCGTTCAACATAAAAAGGGCTGAGAGGGCAGCGGTTAAGATACTTCGCTGGTATCAGGGTAAGGCACAGTGGCTCGGGGATGGTGCCAGGACAACAATAGTGGTACACGATGCCGCTGACATCCATGATGTTGTTGAAGACCTGAAAAAACAATACGGTGGCGGGATTGAACGCGATGAGACTACCGGTGAAACAGACCTTGGATATCCAAAACAATTACTTGAGGTAAGGACTAAAAACGGTCGCATAGCTGAGTTCCAGGTAATGACTCCAGAGGGTTACTTAGCTAAAGATGGCATAACCAATTTCCAACCAGAGAAACAAGGTTACGCTAAACAGGTTCTGAATGCTATTCGTGATCGACTTGGCTTTGATATTCCGGATGGTGCCGGCCATTATTTGTATGAAATCAGCAGAGACTTTAACGTTCCAGGTGAACTACGCGAGGAGGCAAACCGGTTAAGCAGGCAGTATTACGATGCCATGACTAACGAGAACAGCACACTCGATGGTAAGCAGTTTGAGAAGGACATGAAAGCATTCGTTGATAAGGTTGACGGTGCCGATAAATCTGGATGGGATGAGGGTAATAAGGGAGTTGCTCCTGAGCCGGTAAGAGAGTTTATCGGTGCAGAGGAAGCGGACAAAAACCTTCCTACATACACAGCAAAAAATGTTGGTTCGATAGATACTAAGGATAGGGAAGGCGCACAGAAAAAGGTTCTGGAAGATGCAAAGAGGGTGATTAAGGCGGTCTCTGGCATCGTTAAGAAGGGTACAGGACTTGATCTGAAGGTCGTTGTTCATGATGATCCGGAATCGTTCGCTAGGGCAGTAAGGAGAGCAGGGGGAAAGAGTCAGAACGCAGGTGCCCGGGGATTCTATATGGGGCCAGATGGAGCGATACATCTCAACATGGACAAGGTTACTACCGACACAATGCTCCATGAAGGATTTCACCCTCTCCTTGATTATATAGCAGCACAGAAGCCGGAAGAGCTCGACAATCTTTATAAGCAACTCAAAAGCGTTCCGGGCGCAGAGGACATTGTGGACCAGGCCGATATAGACTACACCGGAGATGTCACTCGTAAGAAGGAGGCCATCACTGATTTCATCGCCAAGGTAGCTAACGGAGATATCAAAATCGAGCCAACTACTATCGATAAAATCAAGGACTTCATCAATAAAGCGCTTAACGTTGTAGGCTTAGGAAAGGCTCCTGTTGACATGGGACTGGACATGAGTAATGCTGAAGACTTGAAGGCATTGGCAAAGGGGATAAGCCAAAGTTTCGCAACCGGAAAGGAAATAAAGCCATCGGACATAGTTCCAGATTGGTTGCAAGGGAAGGGAACAGAGGGGAACGCTGACCAACCTATACAGCTACAGGCTGACTTCACTCACAAAGAAAGTGGATTAGAATGGCAGTACTTTAAAAACTCAAATAAGTTCAAAGACTTGGTTGATCGGGGATATGTAACCTTTGATAAAACCATCCACGACTTTAAAGGGGCGGTAGTATTCCACATGCCCGATGCGGGGTTTTCGGGTAGAATATTAAAGGATGGGGTATTGGTTTCTGAGGGAAAGGGGGGCGTATACTATCCATTAGTTTTCCATGACAATGGAGACTTTTGGGCAGCTACATCACGCGGGGCAGCGTCATTGGCAAAGAGGTTAAATCAGGCTAGGGCCGCATCGCCGGACGGAAAAATAAGGATGGTATTGGTCTCTTCACCAATAGACAAACTGATGTCTTCCTCGCTAAATGGAATAGGACTTGTAGATATGCTAACATCAAAAGCATTTAGCGATAAGTCTGGGGTTACCCCCACTCAACTAAGGAAAGCAATCATATCCGCTGTTGAGAAGACCGAGGAGTCAAGGAAGCAAAAAAAGGATGGAATGAAGCCATCACAAAAGCCATTATTTAAAGTTAAGGCTGGGGATACGATGGCTGATCTACACATTAAATTAAGGGAATACTACCCACCAGAAAACAGCGATTTTGCAGTAAGAAAAGCTCTAAATAAGAACATACTTGGAGAGCTTGCGGGTTCTATATCCGGGAAGACAGCAAAGCAACTAAACGACTTCTTAGGTGCCGGTACATTTAATAGGGCGTTAAAGTCTAAAGGAGAGTCAGTGTCAAAAGCTAGTTTATCGGAAGGGTTTTCTAATATCCTTGCAGAGCCAATGCTTAGGGGGGAGGAGTCAGGGAAAATGTATGCAGTTATTGAGTTAGGTGCAGATGTAGAGCCAGTAAAAACATCGGACCACGAATCTTATCCTTACACCTTAAGGTCGACGGACCCCAACGAAAAGCCAACAGTACATATTTTAAAAGAAAGAGATCACTGGTACAATCACGCAACAGATGAGGGGGGGGATATTATAGGTGATGACAAAGATAAGCAGGCATCAACGTTGCCGACAAATGCAGGGATATCTAATGTTGTTGATTTGAAGCCACAGGGCGAACCAAAGAAAAGCAAAGAGGCTCCTCAATTCCAAAAAGACACATCGAAAGAAGAGGATGAAAAGAATCTCCCATCTCGGGCAGAGATGATCCTTCAGGGCAAAACAAAGGCTGAAATTGATGCTGAGATTCAGAGAAGAAAAGACCTCGGATTAACAGCGGCCAGGTTCCCTCAAAGAGTGATAGGAGCAAGGAAAGCGGATATCGAAAAAGACCTTGAGGAATTAGGACTTTCACCACTTGAAAAAGCCGAGGTGAAGGCCAACCAAATGGTGTGGGACAAGGCAGTAAAAGAGGTGAACAGCGGGAAGGTTCAGCCACTTGATATTGCAGACAGGATCAACTCTTCATCAGACGCTACAATCACTACAGAGGAAAAGGCTGCGCTACTATATGAACGAGGGAAACTACTCAATGCCCATGATGAGGCGGTAAGCAATATGAACAAGGCAATTGACTCTGGAGATGACTCCGGAGTTTTGAGTTCATTGGAGGACATGGCCCGAATCACTGATCAATACAACCAGGTTGCAACCGCAGCAGTAAAGGGAACGAGCGAAGCAGCCAGGGTGTTGCAGTTGGGTACCAGAGATACTGATGCTAACTATCATCTTTTGGAGGTAAAGCGCCGGCTGAATGAATTCGTTCCTGCCGATGCAAAGACTCAGAAAAAGGTAGAGGGATTAGTTGCTAAATTGAAAGAGGCAACAGACCGGTTGGAGCACAGCCGTCAAAAGGAGGCAGACCTTCAACGTGGTCAGGCCATCCAGGATGAGATCAACAAGCAACTCAAAGAACAGGTAAAGCTGGGCGGTGGTAGGCTGCGCGGGGATGCTCTGATAGCAGATGCCACAGAAGACTTTGCGAAACTGTTTGGCCTGATTGATACCAAGCCACAGTTCCAGAAGGCTGAGGACGAGAAGAACGTAAGTTTCTCTAACGCGGTAGCTAAATTGGCGAAAGGCTTTGCTGATAAAGGATTCAATGGAGATGCTATTTGGGATAAGGTTAAAGAGCATGTCAAGGAAAAGACCGGCAGAGACATACCTGAAATATACAAGGACGATGCCCTGGTAGAAGCCAAAGATACCGGTGAGGCAATCAAGGAAAAAGTAGCTGAGAAGGTTCAATCCGGAGATACAGACCTGAAGGATATGAAGGGAGAACTGAAGAAGCGCCAGCGCGAACTGGTAGCTGATGGCATGAAGAAACATGAGGAGGTGACAGCGGCCATAACCAAGGAACTGAACGATGCTGCCGGTGAAGACAAGTTCGATGAGCGCGATGTGAGGGATGTATTATCTGGATACGGTGATGTGAAAAAGCCATCTGCTGACGAGCTGGATAAAGAAATCCGTGAGCAGAATGTGAAGATGAGACTTGCCTCTTCGAAAGAAGATGTGATCATCGGTAATGCTCCTTTAAAAAGTGGATTCCAGCGTGATGCACCAACTCAGGAGATCAGGGAGTTACAGCGTGAAGTGCAGAGGATAATGAAGGATAAAGGCATTCAGGATGGCCGTAGTCCAGAGCAAAGATGGAAGACCTCATTAGAGGCTATAAAAACAGGGCTGAAGCGCCAGATAGAGGATTTGACCAAGCAGTTAAATACAGGGGTAAAAGAAACCAAGAACAAGGCCAAGACACCTTACGATGATGAAGCGAAGAATTTACTTGCTCTACGCGATCAATTACAATCAGAGGCAGACAGAATCTTTGGTAAAACTGAGTTGAGTGATGAGCAGAAGGTTAAAATGGCCATGGACTCTGCAGAGAAGAGCTACCGTGAATATCAGCGCCGGCTAAGAGAATCTGACTTTACTCCTCAGCAGAATAGCACAACACCTGAAACACCTGCCCTGAAGCAATTACGTGATGCCAGGGACAACATGCGTAAGGCATATGAGAAGGCTAAAAAAGCGGCCCAGGGTAAGGCTCCGAAGTCACCTGAACAGAAGGCGCTTGACCGGGTAGAAAAGGAACTTGATGACCTGATTCAAAAGGTTCAGGATGGGGAAACTGCTGAACGATTAAAGAGCACTACTCCGGAAACTCCGGAACTGAAGCAAGCAATAGAACTTCGTGATAAGCTGAAGCAGCATATGGAAAACATGCGTAACGCTGCTGATCCATTCAGAGAGGAACGTATGGCTCTGGACACATGGAGGAAGCGCAAACAGGCTGAAATTGAGAAGAAGAAGGAAAGGCTGGACCTGATAAATAAAGGCATTGAACCTAATCCTCCTAAACCTAAAATTGAACCAAGGAGCGCTGCGGATATTGCATTACAGGCCGAGGCAGAAAGGCTCAAGATTCAGATAGACCGGGCGATTGAGAAACAACGGTTGGAGGCAAGATCGGAGCTAGAGAAAAAACTGGCCATCGCTTTCAGAATAAAAAGGGCAACAATTTTAGCCAGGGCATCAGTGTTCGTTAAGTTATCGTGCGCTGCAATGTGGCAGGCGGGTATTATTACTCCTACAACTAAAATGGTTCAAACAGGGATTGGAAAGATTCCAGGTCTTAGGGACGTATCATCTAACTCACCAACGCAGGGAAATTATTCTTTGGATGCTGCCGCTGCAAACTATAAGCAGTTTTGGGGTAAAGAAGTATTAGCTGACATCAACAAAACATGGAAGACCGGCATCATGGATATTGATGCTATTGATGGGAAACAGCCTCAGATAGAGGAGCATTGGGAAGACATCATAGGCAACTCTCACGCAGCAGTCAAGGTAATACCGGCAAGGGCAGAATACTTTTCTTCAGCACAGTCAGTAGCGGAGTGGGCAGTGCGTAACAAACTTCGTTTGGATAGTCCGCACACTCAGGAGATAATCCATGAGCTTTCTTATGATAATGCACAGAGGAATATCTTCAAGAATCCAAACGCGATATCTAAGGCATACAAGGAGTTTATCAACCAGGTAGCTGATAGAGGTGGTCCGATAGGTAAGATAGCCAAGACCATGCTGTTTGATGAGAATCTGCCGATCATTACCGTACCAACCAACATCGCCATTGATGGAGCAACGTATGCCTTCGGTGCTGCCAGGGCCTTGGCTGATGCATATGAGTTAAAGGCGCTGGGCGGTCCGAAAGGAGTAGAGGGCGAGAGCAAGGAGAATACGATCAAGAGGTTGAAACTGAATGATGATATCATGAGAAGCCTTGGTAAGCAAACTGTTGGTCTCCTTGGTTTGGCTATGGGGTATTCACTTTATCACTCTCTTGGCGGGTTATACAACAAGGGGGAAAAGAAGAAGATTGATGACTTAAAGCCAGGTGAAATTCAGGCAGGAAACTGGAAGATATCTCCACTGTTTACCCACCATCCAGGGTTCTATTCATTACAGATTTCGGCAAACTTCCAGAGACTTTTGGAGGCACATAAAGCAGATAAAACCAAGGCAGGTAAGGAGCCGTTTAACTGGTCAGATGCTTTGGCAAAATCTGTTCTTGCTACAGCGAAAGAGATTCCTTTTGTAGAATCGATGGATGCTCCGGAGAAGGTTCTTGCCAGTGGCCAGGGTGTGGTTATGGCGGCAGGACAAACTTACCTTGCAGATAACATACCAGGATTTTTGGAGGAAATCGCAAAGGCTACCGATCCGGAGGCAAACAGATACCCTCAAAGCGTATGGCAGGAAATAGAGAAAAAAATACCGGTGTTACGCGAGAATGTACCATCCGAGAAACCTGGCGCACAGAGAGGTGATCCGTTGAACAAAGCGATCAAACAGGAGAAGGAACTTGTTAAGGATAAGGAAGACAGGGGCAAGGGCACATCCAAGGAAGAAAAGGAACTGCAGGGCTTACAGGGTAAAAAGGAGAAGCAGGTTCAGGACCAGGCCAAGGAGGTAGCAAAAAGATTCAAAACCATGGAAAAGGGTAAGGCCAAGGCATCACTGAATAAAATGGTGAAGGACAAAGACATACCCGGTGCCGTTCGTGATGAGGTGTTCAGAGAACTGGAGATTGATAAGTAAGAAGTTTCTATTTTTACACAGTAAATTAAACCAACGATATGCAATTCATCAGTCCCAACTCGGTAACGGTAACGAATGGTGTAGGAAGCTACCCTGCAAGTTTTAATTACGTTTGGGGCGATACTACGAGCCCTGCATTTACAGTTGACTCTGCGGTTAATACCGTGATTCACGTAACCAACTGGCAGGGAACGGAGCAGCAGTTTGAGTTATTGGTCGGCGGTTATTTCGTTGACTACACCAATAAGGCAATTTATCGCATCGTTGCAAACAAATATCATGCTCCTGACGGATCAGGAAAGGCGATAGACCTGTATGTGAACAAGCCAGTGGTTTTGAGTTCACCAACTACAGTTTTCCAGGTAGTTCCATTTAATTTGGTAGCGGGTATCTTCTCTGTTATGGTTCGCCTTGAATCAGGTGTCGCTACAATCAGAAATGCGAATGATAACACTACCTCAAGTTTGGCAGCGGTCAATCAGCGTATCACTATTTCTCCGGCCAGCAACATCAGAGGCTATGTGGAAGCGATCCTTATCGACACAACCGCAACAGGCGTAGCCGAAGCCAGTAACTCTAAATAATCAATGATGAACTGGCTGAAAACATTCTTTGAGGAAAATCCGAATTTTGCCAGCGCAATGCGCCTCATCTACATTTTTGGTAGTGCTTGGCTCATGGCTTTCGTTACGGTATCTGTGTTCACAGGGAAATGCACCTTCGTTGAAGGGTGCCAGTATTTCGTTATTATTTTCGGCCTTCTACAAGGAGGTAAGACTTTGTCAAAACATCTTGAGAATAATTCGCCACAGGAAGCTCCCCCGGCTCCTAAAACAGAATAAATATGCCTACAACAATGATTGACGCTTTGATCCATTTAGGATTGCCTGGGTGCATGCTTGCTTTCTTTATTTGGTACCTTGTGAAGAAAGATAATGACCATGCAGAGGAGAGAAAAGAGCTGAGTGCTCAGAACCAATCAAATACACAGAGGTTCATTGCTGTGGTAGAAAAGAACACAGATGCCCTGATAAAAATGGAGGTCCGTGTAGAGAATGCGGAGTGCAAGTTTGGAGCAGGCCGTTAAGATCATAACTCATTTCGGGAAAGGCCTACAGCAGACTCCGTCCGGCCATTGGGCATATAACGGCCATGTGCTGTATAACTTCATTGCCTTACGTGGAATCAAGGGTCTTGAAATGCGCGGGGAGGCCGAAAGGTTTGCTTCTCAGTATTCAGAGGAACTCACAAACAAGCTCGTTGACATGGAGACGGCCATCTACAAGAGGGAGGTGGCAGAGTGTATTAAGCCGGGTATCCATCTTGAGCATTACCAGGTAGCTGCCCTTATCAGCTTTGCCCACAGTATTGGTATCTCAAACTTCGCACATTGTGCTACGGTTAAGTGCATCAACGAGGGTAAATCCTTAGAGGTCGCAGCGGATTTTATGCTACAGTGGGTGAAGGTCAATACACTCGGATTATCCCATAAAATGCTACTCAACAACAAAGAAACTTTAAAACTATCACCGGAACTCATCGGTAGAAGAAAGGCAGAGAAAAACCTGTTTTTGACAGGAATACTATCTTTGCCTTCGTGAAGCAGATAACATTCATCCTATTACTTATTACGGCTGCAATACAGGCGCAAAACATATCTGGAACGGTAACTGTGGTCAACGGTACCGCAACGCAGCAAACAAGCCCCAATCCAAGCCCTCTTTTAATTGTCAGAGGTACTAACCAGGTTCCACCTCCACAGGGTCAGTTTTCGAACGGTGCATGGTTCTATGATGCTAAGTTGAAATATTGGTATCAATTGTCAGGGGGAACAGGTGCTACTGGAGCAACAGGGGCAGGTGCCACTGGAGCAACGGGATCAACCGGAGCTACAGGTGTTACGGGTCCAAGTGGTCAGGATGGCGCAACAGGCGCAACAGGCGCAGGCGGTGGAACAGGCACATCAGGACCAACTGGTAGTAGTGGACCTACCGGAGCATCAGGCCCGACAGGTAGCAGTGGCGCAACGGGAGCAAGCGGTAGCGGTGGACCGTCAGGTGCAACGGGTGCAACAGGCCCCACCGGATTACAGGGTATTACCGGACCAACAGGAGTTACCGGCATTACAGGTACCACAGGCGCAACCGGCATCACCGGCGCAACCGGATTACAAGGAGTTACGGGTGTTACCGGCCCAACCGGAGCAAATGGCAGCAATGGAACAAATGGGGCGACGGGCAGCACAGGCGCGACAGGAGCCACAGGAGCCACAGGAAGTAGCGCAAATAACTGGTTGCTTACAGGTAATACAGGCAATGTGTTTGGCACAAATTTTATTGGCAATAAAGATTCAATAACCTTTCAAGCCATTGATAGCGGGATACCGGTTATTACCACGCAAGTTACCGGCAACCAATTTATAGGCATCGGCAAAAGGGCGGGGCAGAACAATACAGGCGCAAATAATTTAGCTATTGGTAATTATGCAATGCGTTATAATCCCGGTGGAACAAACCTGATAGCCATAGGTAACAATGCGCTTGCTCAAACAGCGTATAATACTCAAAACAACAACTACGATATTGCTATTGGTAATTACAACATGATTTTGTCGAACAATGAAAATTATGTTGTTAGTATCGGTTATGGAGCATTTAGCGGAACAAATCAGAATGCAAGTTTCAGCACCATCATAGGTGCGGGTGCTTTTAATGGTAACTTTGGTAATAATAACAACACACAAAATTGCGCTATTGGTTATGCAGCTTTACAAAATGGTGGCTATAATAATGTTGCTATTGGTTATTACTCCTTATGGAATGCCAGTGGCACATCTAGTAATATAGCCATTGGTTCGGGCGCACTTGCGAACTCTGGTGGCTCTAATATCTGTATTGGCAATGCGGCAAACACAAGCACACAATTTCTTAATGGACAATATAATGTTATCATAGGCAATTTAAGCAATGTAAGCAATTCATCGGGTAACAACTCTGTATCGGTCGGGTATAACTTATCTGTTCCTCCATCGGCAGTGGCTTTTGGTATGACAAACGGCTTTAACGGCATGGGTGATACGCTGATATATATTAATACTCCAACGCATACCCTTTTATTCACGGATACGTTTGCTTACAAGTTGGCAGAATCAGCAGCAGATACCAATGTTGTAAACTATTTAAATCAAGTAAGGAGAGATGTAGCATTAACTGGGTCATTAGTATTAACAACAGCCTCTGGTGTAAATACTCTTTCAGTAAACTATTCATATTATGATAGAACTGGAGCATATAAAACAGGAACATTTAAATTAACAAATACATCAGGAATTACAACAACAGTAACTTCAGTTGCAGATACATATTCTTTTGGAATAGATGATATAGTTACTAATCCATTACCTATTGTAATAAGAGTATCATCGACAGGCGGCTCACCTACATATGATATTTTTGCACGAATCACGAACATTACAACTACCAACAAATAGCCATGAAAAAACTACTTTCAATATTACTGATATTTATAACAGCCACTTGTTACTCACAGGGACTAAAGATAACGGGTAAAACATTTACCAATAATAGCGACAGTTTAACCATTACGGCTATTTATGTGTATCCACTGCTTACCAACTATAACACATTTGACAGCTCCTTTTCTATCTGTTTCCCTGCATTTTACAGAAGTGCATACGCGGCAAAAAATCAGTTACTGCCAACCGTTTCGTCCTTAGACATAAGGGCATGGGGCATTTCAATTAATAATTATCAGGGTAAAAGTTCTATTGGTATTCCAACCCCGGCTTATCTCAATTCAACAGTTACTACTTATTTGAATAGCTATGGTTTCACGGTAACGACTTTTTAAAATTAACGAGCATGGCAACACAGATATCAAAGTATTTCTCGCTGGAAGAATTACTTGCAAGCAATACAGCAACTGCAAAAGGCATTACAGCCAATTTTAACCCGCCTGCATCGGTTGTGGCTAACCTTACAGCACTAGCAGTAAACGTCCTTGATGCTGTTCGTGAATTGATTGACATGCCACTGATGGATAGCAGTGGTTATCGTTGTCCTGAACTGAATTCTTATGAGGGAGGTATGCCTAATTCACAGCATCTTTTTGGAGAGGCTGCTGATATTTTCTGTGCGCTTACTCCTGATGAATTGTACGCTAAAATCAAGGCATCGGACATCGTTTTTGATGAACTCATCATTGAGCATGATAAAGAGGGTCATCGCTGGGTGCATATAAGCTACGATCCTAACAAGGTTTCTCAGCGCGGACTGTGCATGAAAGGTGAGCTACAACCTGGCGGTGGAACTGTTTGTGTAGCAGATGGCTACGGAGCCTTTAAAAACGCATAACCATGCCTATAAACACCGATATAGAATTCATTGACTCAGTAAGCTAATAGCTATGGAACTTGCGCCTTACGATAATGCGATAACAGAACTATTCACCTTCCTTCAGCCACTATCAGCGTCCTTTGTGGCGATGATAACGGATAGGTTGGCGGTTAATAAAGCGAGAAGAGAGCAACGTGCTCTTGACCGGCGTATTCGTAAGGTTCAGAAACAGGTTAAGTCCGAACTATTGCCGGGGTTGAGTATTGGCGATAATTCTCTGATGATTGCCAACAAGGTGAACATCGAGTTTGGCCAGCAGGGAGACACGAAAGAGATGCGCGTTGAAATCACGAACCAGTTCAATTGGGAGTTACTTCACCTTCCGATACCAGAATAGTATTACTTTTGGCCATTCTTCAAAAACAAAAAATCATATACCATGAACACAAGTTTGGATATCCAGAAAATTACCGATGCAGGCACCAAGATTTCCATCTTCGGAGCACAGAAATTAGCGAAAGCATCTAAACAACCTGACCTGGTTGGAACGTTAACCAAGATAAAGGCGGCCATATCTCAGTTGAACGGAGAAGGAACCGTAACCAAGGACCAACTGGTTACTGCTATCTTCCAGATACTATCTGCCGGCGCTGATCTGAGCAAGAGTCTTTATGTTCAGGACCTTGAGAGTCTGGCAAATCAATTGTATTTGATCGTTACTGGTGGAGGAGGAAACTTCGGCACCGTGTGGGCTGATATTCAGTTGCTGTATAACGGCAAGCTGAAAGGCCTTCCTTCTGCGGAACCAAACATTGAGGCTGATGCCCAGGCATTGGAAACCGGCTTGATCACTGTTTTGGGATACTTGCTGCAGAACCTGAAATTATCTGGCGCTGTTGAGGCTGATATTGCTTCTGTTGTTGCAGGCATTACTTCAGGAATAGACGCATTTGATGCTACGGTTGAGATTACTACTGATGTAGCGGTTGCTGCTCTGTATGAGGTATTAGAAGCTATCGCTGACCTTACCGGTAGCCATACCCCACTGGCAATTGAGCAATTGCTTCAGAAGATATATCAGATCATTGAGGGCAACCAGAGCAACTTCGTGAAGTTCTTCCAGAGCATTGGAGTACAGATACAGGCAGCTATACTGGCCAAGAAAGCAGCAAAGGAGGCAAAGGCTGCACAATAAGTTTTTAGTGTGATTTAATGGTCCCGCGTAGTTTGGTGTGCTGCGCGGGATTTTTATTTGTAAAAAAGGATTATTTTTGTTCTACAAGGGGATGAATACTACGGTATATTCCAAGCACTAACGAGAGCCTCGGCCTCAACTAAAACAATAAACACATGCTACCAGCACAAGCATTTTTCAGCGGCCTTCAGGCTATAAGCTGTAACTCAGATTTTTATAACACCGCTGCACCTTGCTTGCAGGATTTCAATACCTGGCAGGTAGCGTCTATCGTTGCTGCGTATGGCAATGATATCAATGGCAACAAGGTAGGGGTGTTCCACTACGTTTACTCAGAACTCAAGAAGAAAGTAAACAGTGTATTGCAATTCCCGCGTCCTGACTTCAACAGCGATATCACAGTTGCTGCGCTGAAGACATGGTTCGATGCTAACGTTCCAAACAACCAGTTAAGGCTGTATAAGAACCTGATATGCATCGACAAGAATCAGGCACAGTTAGCCAACATCAACGGGGCGAACTATTCGGACGTTCTGTTGAATGATCTGAAAGTTATGCGCCGGGAATATGATCCTACATGGGTTCAGCCAAGCACATCTCCAAATAATCCTACTGTTACACCGGCTACGCACATTTATGTGTATCAGGGTAATGAAACGGATTATAAGATTTTTACTTGCCTTGGCGACCAAACTTTTGCCGGAAACGGTTACTATGGTAACTATTAATTGATTATATTTGTCTTATGATGTCCGCTAGCATCAGAAAGATATTTAACTTTTAAATTCCCTTATCGAAAGGTGTCTAGCGGCATCCGGAGGTAGGGGAATTTCTTTTTATGAAAACAATAACAGTTCATAGTAAAACTCATGGCATTTATCAAATTTTAGTAGACGATGAAGATTATAAAATAGTCTCTAAATACAAATGGTCAGTAATAAAACGAGAGCACACCCTTTATGCATTTACTAGTAAAAACATTGGGAACAAGAAAACACTGGGGATTACTATGCACCGTATGCTTATGGGAGATAGCGCAAAAAATATGCAGATAGACCATAAAGATGGAAATGGTCTTAATAATCAAAGAGGAAATATTAGATTGGCTACAATTAGCCAAAACGCTATGAATCGTAGAAAGCATAGATTAACTTCATCAAAGCACTATGGAGTAAGCAAAAAGACTCAAATAAAACACTTTAAAAGAGTTGACGGAGGTGTTACTACTGTAAAATATGAATGGTGGAGAGCTTCTATTACGATTGAAGGGAAGGTTGTTTCTAAAATGGGATTCAAATCCGAAGAAGATGCTGCTAAATGGAGAGATGAATTAGCAAAAAAGCATCACGGAGAATTTGCTAACTTAAACTTTAAAGATTAGAATTTGGGGAATCTAAATGAAGCGGCCGTTCAAATGCGAACGGCCTTTTTTATTTTATCTACCCTGGCAGATAGATTTGTGTCAACGGAGATAGCCTCCTTTATAACCTTCCTGTAATAGATGGCCATGTTCTTTCCTTTCCGGTTGAGGCATTCCCTTATTTCATCATTGGTCATGTCGGTAAACTCGCACAGTAATAGGGTCAGTACCTGTCTGGCCAGCATGAGGTCATCGTTCCTCCTTGGGCTGCGGAGTTCGTGCATGGTCAGGTTGAACTCCTTGCAGGTCTCGGCAACAACTCTTCGGTATACAGCGGACTCGGTCATCAGTTGTGTATTAACAGGGTGCCGTTAACCTTTACCCATCTGTTCTTGCCGTATTCGTCGATCAGGCTGGAGAAGTACGTCCAATCGCTGCTGTGGCTCATATCGTGCCATCCTACCTTGCATGCAGCCTCTTTCCTTACCATTACCCCAGCACAGTCAATGTGGCCCAATTCGAGCTTTGTATCGATTGTTCCGTATGGGTGAACGATGTCGGTGCCATCAGGCTTTACCTGGTGAGTCTTGTAGTGGGTAACGAACTTGTCACAGTATACGGCAATGGTATCGTCCTTGAATCCGCGTAGCATGGTATCGATGTAGGTAGGGACATGGTAGTTGTCTGCATTTGTAATTACGACGAAGTCAGCCTTAAATGTCCCTTGGTCGATTGCATCCAATGCCCACCTACGGAGAGGGTGTCCCCATTGCTCCTGCCGTTCATCAGTCTCAATAAACCGTATTCTGGGATCGTTGACGTGTGAGATAAAAGCAAACAGGTTTGTATCATTTGGCCCATCATGAATCAGCAACAACTGCCAGTTTTTATGAGTCTGGCACAACAGGGAAGAAACTATCTCAGGAAAGGTATTGTATACCGGGCAAATGAAAGTGACCAGCTTGTCTTCATTGGGTTTGAATACGTCGTAGTGCTCATCGATGCGATGTTTTGTAGCCGGGTAATCTATATCGCACAGGTAGGACTCCTGTAGCTTGGATGGAATGATAGCGGTGAGTCCCATGGCCTCTATCTGCTGAAGAAGGTTATTCTTCTCCCCATGTTCAAATTCATAGCAGTCTTCCTTGGTAACTATTGGCGATGCCGGGAATGTTAGCCTCTTCGCTACGTCCATAGTGATGGCAAATCCTGTGGTACGGATGTGTGGTCGAACCTCGTTTGAGATATGCATGCATGAGATACCGACACCGGGTTTAAGTAGCTTGGCGCAGTAGTGCTCAACAAAGTCTTTGTGCATGGGCAGGCAGTCATCAGTACACCACAGAATCATATCAAATCTTTCCGGCGTAATTTTACCATCACATAGGTCTTGGAAGGCCCCTATATCATAGCCTACATTGCCTCTTGTAACTACTTTCACAGAGGGGTATTCCATGAATGGGAAGGCCTCCTTTATGTGGCTTGCAGAGTTTGAATTTACTAATACCATCAGGGCCGCAGTCAGGTTGTTGCTCTTGTCCCATGCCTTCAACCATAGCCTAACGTTTTCTACTCTGTCATAGACCATTACCACAACGAGGATTTTCTTCGCGTAAAGGACATCTCGCTGCGCTTGGGTTACCGGACTCAGGTCATAATACCGGTCAGCCAGCGTAGCTTTCTTGGTAGCATCGAAGTGAAACTTCTGATTAATGCCGTATTGCGCTCTGTAATAGTCTGAGAGCTTGTTATAGAGCGATACTACCTCTGGAGCATGGTTTATATCTCCGGCCATAGAAAAGCCATTAAAACGATGCTGGATGTATGATTCGTCGATGGTCTCTGAAAATACCTGTAGGTAGATGGGGCGGTATGGCACTTTAAGAAGAGGATAGTTGTAATACATTAGAGCAGTATTGAAGCAGAACTCCTCGTTTACAAAACCTCTGAACAGGGTAACCATGTCTTTGTGTCCAAAGTATATCATTGCTCTTTGAAATATTCCACAGGCGGTATCGCTTCGTCTGAAGTATATCCATGAGGCATTGATGGCCGGCATCTTATCTGGTGAGATATTTCCTACAACCTTGGCTACTGCGATAGGATCACACCAGAACTGAACCTTATCCCTGTCGGCCTCCCCCTTTTCGTAATCAAAGGCAGCATGATAATAAGCCATAAAATCCTGTTCCTGTTCGAACCACGAGGTAAGGTCTTTTCCGGGTAGAATCAAGGTATCAGCATCTAGCATGATGCATTCATCGAACACATTCATGGATATGTCATATGCCTGTAGTTTTAGGAGGGATGCAAACTCCATAGGTGCCATATTACTGGTTACAGATACATGGTAATCGAATATCCGTTCTACCCTGCTTTCTATTCCCTCAATAGCCGAGGGTGTGTGTACGAGCATTACCGGCCAGTTGCCGTTGCTCTTAATTGATAGGGCGCAGTTCAGCGCCATGTTGCCATAGGTAGGTGTGCCAGTGGCGATGATGATAAATCCTCTTTTCATAGTTTAATTATTGAGTTGTCGTTAAGGAATCTTTTTACTCCTGCGCCTTCTACAAATGGGATAGCATTGGCCTCTACATGATTTGCTATACCATCAGATAATTCATCTCTCATAAAATCAGGTGGACGAGTGCCATCTGAGGACATCTCGGCAATATCATCTATCGAAACATGAACAATAGGCCAGTATCTTGGTACTGACCAATACCGGTATTCTGCGGCACACATCTGGATTTCTGTTTGCCTCCATTTTTCTAAAGTTTCTGATGAAATTCTCATGATATTATTTTTTGAATCAGGTTCTTCTTCTCAACTCCTTGCCTCTCATACGATGGTACAGGGAAAGGGAATCCGGGTTTATTCCACAGGGTAACGATTTGCGCGTTATCATCCTTGAAACTATCGTTCGGATACAGGGTGAAGACATTGTCTCCTTCTCCATGCCAGAACATATTTCTTAAGGCCTTGAGCTCATCATGTGTTGGATAACGAGGTGGCCCAGGTCGTTGAACGGTAACTGCTACCTGTTCAAAGAAGTCATGGTCTGAGACAACACAGATGAACATGACAGGGGATTTTACTGGTTTTTCATCCACATAAAGTATTTCTTGGCCGGCTATTCCAAAGACTCCGTTGTTGCCAAATGATGCGGTAGTTTTCAGGCCACCTTTTCTGATTCTTCTGTTTTCTGGTACTCTTAACATTGTTATGGTGTTTATTCTGGCTGTAATTGCTTGCCTGAGTTACGAAATTTTGTTCCTATTCCTTCTATCATATTTTGCATAGAGTAAATTGTAATGCTCTTTCTATCAGGATCAATTCCGAGAATTGCAAATGCAGTGTTGTTTTCGTCAAATATCACATCACCGTAATGATGGTATTTGTCAATAGGATCATTAAAACTAAGGCTATAAATTCCTTCTGAGTATGATAATATATCGCATGGCTCAAGTGCTTCTGGTATACTTATACTATCTAAGTTTCGGTCAATTTTCCACCAATCATCTTTTCCTATGGAGCCATCTGAGTAAAATGGAGTACCCAATTTATTGAACCTTTTAAAAATGTTTTTAACATTATCTGACATCTGTGGGAACTGACCAATTTCATCTGCCACCAATTTGTTTTGCTTGCCACCTACGTAGGAGTCTGTAGTAGTCTCAGCAAACAGCAACTTGCTTGATGATTGTATTATCTGCTCCCGTTCTCTTTCGGAAGCCTCTTTTCTCGCATCAGCAAACATATCCAGTTGCTCCATTTCGATTTCTGGTTTAATGCCTATATCTAAAGGCATGATCCATACACCGGGTGAGTCTTTGTCTACGCTGTATAAAGGAAGGCCACCTAATATATTTGCCATAACCGGGATAAAAACCACATTGGCAATGTCATCAACATCTATCCATTGTGTAGCTACCATTGGTATTTTTGGGTGTTTCTTCCAGTAACTACCGGAAATACAATCAGCAATAGCTTCTACAGCATTACCAAAATCGAACATAGCCTTTGTTTTTCGCACAAAATGTAGCTGAATGATATAAGGCTTCGGCATCCCCTTTACAAGCTCCTTAAACCGCTTCTTATTGTCAATTATCTGCTGAACAATATCCTTGATGTATTCCTCTGTTTGGTCGGAACTACGTAATGAGGGCGTAATGGCTTTAAATTCTCCATTCTTTTTAAAATACCAAGAACTTTCTTCACCTGATTTTTTGTAGTAGAACCCAATCATTTTGGAATTCTTTGCGGAAGGTACGGCACCCGATAGAAATATGGATTTTTCGGGGTTAATGTGGGGAGGCGGTGTTGGTGTTTTCATGTAAATAGTGTTTGTTGAACTGATTTAATATTTGTCCATTGTTCTGCCATTGCTCGTGCTATGCCTGGAAAAGTTTTACTTCTTATTTCGCCCCTTAATCCGTCTTTCTGTGATGCCTTTGCGTACCACGTTGGTTGACTTTTCTTTTTACCTGTTTTGCTATCAATCCAAAAATATCTTTCTTCGGGTGTTACCTTAACTTCCCTTGAACTTCTTAGCAGGGGTAGATTCTTTAGCCAAAGGCAGGTAGCTTTATGATATGGGTCACCAAACATATACGGATGAATAATTTGGTCTGCTGGCCTCCAAATACTTGACATGCAGCCAACAGGATTTTCAATACATACTTGGTAAATATCACATTTTGCAATCTGCATAAAAAAATCAACCGCCTCTCTCCTAGCCTCTCTCCTAGCCTTACCAACCAAAGCCCCTGATTTTAATTCAGGCTGGTCTTTCAGCCATTTATTTGCAGTAACAGTAAGGTAAGTACATGGAGGATGCATAATTCCTAATTGTGGTTTAACCAGCTTTATAGCCTCAAACAAATCCATTTGTAAGTGCCATTCAGGGTGTCCACCACTACAAGGCTTTAAGTCACACGAATATGCTTCATGCCCTAATTTTCTGAACTCTATGCAAACTGCCTGCGATTCTTCGCAGCCTACCAATACTACCATTTCTTTTGTTTAAGTGTCAATAAAAAGCGCCTTCTTGAGAAGAGTTTGAGTGCTTTGGAGGTAAAAGTAAAGAGCAACTCCCCCTGCCCCCTGAACAGAAGAAGTTGCTACTTTACCAAACATTCCGTCGATGAGAATCGGCCCCGTATGGCTGTAAGCGGGAAGAGCGTTGCACAGCCCAGACCTTACATTTAAAAAGAGATAATTTTTCGTAATTAAAAACGCACCCAATGTTTTCACAATCGGAGTGCCTTGCTTATCGTTTTACCGCAGCGCAAGGATAGGGAGGAAACGCACCGAACAAGTATCAGGTTTTAATCCAATACAGGGTAAGACACGGCTACGTTTCCAGAAGATTCTTTGTGGTTTGATAGTATATGAGGCCGTGTCTTACTTCGGTTTGTTCACTTCTATCTTGACACAAATGTAACCAATATTTTAAAGAACGTTTCTCTTAGCTACCAACTCCTTCAACTTGTCATTAAACTGCCTGATACCCGGGCCTTGATGTGAAATAGTATGGCAATGATGGCAAAGTGCAATAAGGTTACTCCAATGGTCTTGTTCATGTTTTCTCTTGCTTCCAAACTTTGACCTAGGTATTACATGATGAATATCAACGGCTACCGCATTACAAACCTCACAGAGAATGACATCTCCCTGCGTATAGTTAAATTTGGTGTAGTAGTTGAATGTGTGGCGCTGCATCAAACAAGTTTTTTACAGGTTGAATCATTGGTTCTAAGAATGTGACCACACAGGATACATTCCATTTGAGGCATGTCCACACCATTCATTGCTTCTGAGATATTACGATGGAATAAGGTGCCTCCACAGACCTCTGTTCCCTTTTGCTGATCAGGTTCCAAATACCCAAGGTCTTGCATCAACTTTGTCATTCCCTTTTGCCTGCTTCCTAAAACTAATATATTACTCATAGCAGTATAAATTTTTGTTTGTCAAACTCATCCTTACTCAATATTTCAGCCTTACCTTTAGATGGCTTAAGCACAATAGTACCGCTGGTGGGGTATTTCTGCAATACCTGATACCTGGTAACGATGTCTTGAAACTTACCCGGCTTCCATGTGACTACCGTATCATTCAGGTTCACCTTGATGTAGGACACTACCTGCTGCTCTTTAAACGCATTGGCGGTCTTTCCTGCAATAGCGTCAGCAAACCTGTTCAGTTGATCTGTTGAGTGCCCCTTTACCCATGTTAACGGCTTCCTGTTGTGCCGGTATAGTTCAAATATTTCCTTCCACAGACCGATGTTTTTGATGTCACCGTTCCATTTCTTTTTTGCCCAGCTATGCTGCCAGATGTTGCTTCCATCAACGACATACTTTGAGTCACAGAATATCTCTATACCAGTAAGACCTTCCTCCTTTATCCACCTCAATGCCTCCAGAACACCGTTCAGTTCAGCCTGATTGTTGGTAGCTACGGGGAATCCTCCTGTGAAGAACCTGGTCTTCTCTGTTACGGTTATCTCATCAATGGGGGAGATAATTACTGCCCATCCAGAAGGTCCCGGGTTAGTGAGAGAACTGCCATCGGTATATATTTTAACGCTCATGACCTGTAGATTCTTTTACTGCGTTCGAAAACTGCTCTGAACTTATCAGCACCTACCTCAGCGAGAAGTTCGTTAATCAGGATGGTATCCAGTGCTGACTTGTAGAGAACCGATAACTCCTTTTCCTTTTCATCAAGACCTAACTGCTCAGCCATTAAGTTCTGCATCACAACAATTTTGCTTGCTCTATCAGATGCCTCAACAGACTTTACTATCACCTCCATCCGGCTAAATACCTTCTGGCATGTGTTAAGGCTCTTTTTAGTAAGACCTTCAACAACCAGTTCTTTAATGAGGTAAAGCGCTTCCTGGATTTTAATCTCGCGCATGGGCCGGCTAATCTCAATCTGGATAGACTTTATCCTCGGCGCTAACACAGCTTTACGGGATTTTATCATCACCAGGCTCTTGCTCAGTTCGTCAGATGTAAAGAACCCTGTTTCAAACGCATAGGCTGGCGATTTGAGGGCACTTGTGTGTATCTCTGATGTCATGGCCTTGGAGGTGCATAGGAAACACTTATCGAGCTTCTGAATGCTTGGTAGGGTAATACCTCTGATGGAGGCGCATGTGGAACATATTGTGATCATCCTTTCTTCTTTTTATCCAAAATGATACTGTTGTGCTCTTTGATATAGTCCTCTAACACTTTCTTAATTGCCGGGTGCTCACATATTTGCCTGATTCTACGGTCATAAGCCTCGTGGTAGTCTTCACTACTCTGTCGCACCATTTCCTCAAACTCTTTTTTGGTCATCAAAGCCATTTTGCTGCGGTTTTTTTGCTCGTTACAAAATACCATCCTTTACGATAAAGCCATGCTACTTCAAAGCCACGGAGTGACCACTGAGCGTAATACCAATAGAACGTAAGGAGGTTACGGGTTGAAATCATAGTTTTTTTTGACCTAACATTTTAGACATCTGATTATAGATATTAGATAGAATTTTTAATTTTTTCTTTTTATCTCCCCTTGATGTTTTTATCAGGTCTTTTAAGATAATCTCCCCTGTTTTAATCATTATCAAATCCTCCCGAGTTGCCTTAAACTGCTTAACATATAGCTCTGCTGCTTTGTCATACATATCAGTAATGTGAACCCCACTTTTTCCAGTATCCAATGGAACCTCATCAAAAGTTTTGTAGTAATATTTCCTAGCTATAATGTTCTTGCAATCATTGTATGTATTCATGGTATTTGTGTTTTAAAAGTTAACATTACAAGGAGGCAACGGATTAATCTCTGGTAACGGCCTCATGACCAGTTTATGACCCTTACCTATGCCTACGGTATAGCCAAGCTGTTTTAGCTGTTCCCGTAGCTCCTGTGCCGGTTTTATGTTACCTGCATGATACGGGATACACTTTGCGTCCATTGCCTTAATCTGTGCGAATATTTCTTCTGCTTTCATTTTACCTCCCTGAAATACTCAGGCATTTGTCTGAATGTTTTCTTAATATCTTCAATCAATTCTATACACACATTTGGATGAAGCCACATTAATTCCCATACTTCAGGAAAATTGCAAGTTTTCATCTCAAATCTGAATCCTCGTTTAAAATCTTGTTCGGTCATAACCTAAATTTTGTGGAGAGTATTGGGCTCGAACCAACTTCCTTCTTGGTGAAACAAAGCCATTTGAAAAACCAAGATGCTCTACCTAATGAGCTAACTCCCCTGCCATTGCTTACACTATTTAAAAACAGGGGAGTTTCTGCCTCTCCCCCGAAAGAACGATCTACTACAGTTTCTCAATTTCTGCCTTCCAACTGTCAATCTGCATGTTTAGCATGTTATCTATCGCCTCATGGATACTTTTTGCCTCTGCTGACTTTAATTGAATTGGAGCATTAACAGGTATTGTTTTCAGATAGGCTAACAGTTTGACCTTATCAGGCTGTCTTGCTGCCTTCTTTGCCGCCTTTTCTTCCTCTGCGATCCGTTTGGCCTCTTTCTCCTGCGCCTCCCGTTCAATGCGCTGGCGCTCCTGCTCTTTGGCAAGTTCTTTAGCTTGTTCCAGTTCGGCCTCACGCTTCTTTTCTTCTGCTATTCTCCTTGCCTCTGCTTCCTTTTTGTCCTGCTCGGCTTTGATCGCTGCTTCGAGTTGTTGTTCCTCACGTTTCAGCCTTTCTTCGCGCTCAGCTATTTCGCGTTTTTTGGCCTCAATTTCTGCCTGACATTTACGCTGCTCTTCTTCCTTCTGCGCTTGCTCCTGGCGTTGTTGCTCTAACTTCTCAGCCTCTTCACGCTTCCGGTTCTCTTCTGCTAATCTTTCAGCTTCTACCTGTTCAAGTCTGGCCTGTTCCTTATCGTAGGCTGCTTTTACCTCACCTTCAATAAGTTTGGTCCATCCTTCATCTGTAAGGTTCCTGATTTCCATTATCTGAACATTGCAACCTTGCAGGCTATACCCGGCAGCCGTGAGGACAAACCCGAAACTTATCAGCTCCATTAAACGGTCGTTGGCCTTTGCCTCTTCTTCTTCAGCTTTGATTTTAGCTAGCCTGGCCTGTTCTGCCTCCACCTGGGCCTCGTAACCTAAAAACCTGTCTTCTTCGGGCTGTATTAAGGCCACAATCTCCTTTTCCTTTGAGATAACGTTCTTGGAGAAGGCATTTGCTCCGTCACGGACGTTTTTCATGAACTTCTCAATACCTACTCTGGTATTCTTGAACTCAATACGGGCAGCTTTAATCATTTTTAGCTGCTCTTTGTCGTTCAGGTCGGTTAATACAAGTCCCTCGTGTTTCTTTTTGAGGGCTTCGATTTCTGCAAGGTATTTTGGTACCATTACAGGGAGCTCATTCTTGAACTCTACTACTTCTGTTGCTGTGCTCATTTTGGTGTGGTTTATGTGATTAAAGTTTACGTCTTTCAATTACAACTAAAGAATCCGAAGCAGAAATTATCCGGTCCAGTTCATTCTCCGATTTCTTATAAAGTTCTATGGCCTCCTCATACTGTGCTTTCTGTACCAACAAAGCATCAACATAATCCTGTTGCGCTCTTATCATCTGCTCCTGGGCCGCGTTCTTTTCACGCAGAAACAGACAATAGCAAAAAGCGACTAAAAAAGCGATAACGAAAATGGTTTCTGCGTTCATATTAATGCAAAGTTGTCAACTATATGTTGCATTTCCAAATGAATGGCTATTTTTTTTTTACAACCTCCAGTTTTCTTATTTCGGCTGCAATTCGGTAATACTCATCCATGTTGGCCTGAACTTTGGCATCGTAGGCTCTTATACAAACTGCTTCTGCCTCTATTTTCTTCCGGTAGGATGTGATGTTTCGAACTGACCTGCCCCGCTGATGGCTGAAGTCCTCGTTCTCCTTGGTGATGCGATCCAGTTTATCCTTGTAATCCTTCAGCATCTCTTCCCTGAATTTTTCCATGTGTTCCATAGGGTTCAAATTTTAGGTTTTCGTTGGTTAGCTTCCTGTACCGTTCAAGGTCTTTATCAGTTGGCCTGTTCCACTTTTCAGCATTGGATGGAGAAGCTGTAAAGAGGAGGTCAGGTTTTAGATAGACTGGCCGGCAGTAGTCGTGGGTTACAAGTACATAGTGCAATGTTTCAGATTTTGTGGATTAGAAAATGTGCGTTTCCCGTTAGGCTACCTGGCGCTTTATCTCAAAGCTATACTGCTCTGAGAATCCCTGTGTGAGTATCTGCTCCAGCTTCTCAGCCTCGGAAGCGCTCAGAGGTGTTCTCCATCCGAAGGAAAACTTATCCGTGTGGCTGTAGTATATCACGTTGTTGAAATCAACATTGTGCTCTATCAGCCATGTGAACGCTGCCTTCTCCTTGATGGCATTCTGGATGTCCTTATCCAGTTGCTCCAGTTTACGCTTCTGAGACTCTTCCAGCCTCTTTTTACGGGCGATTACCTGCTCGGATCGGTATAGGCCAAGGATGCCCTCCGGAACAGCGCCATTGGTCTTGTATTTGCCCAATATCGGCTTCAGTTCAAGCATATACAGCCTGTCCTCGGTCAGGTGCTCACCACCGATGCATTTAATGCAAAATGCAGCCGTAGGGTTATGGTATTGAGCGCCACAATACTGGCATGCCCATGTCTCCTTACGGATGGCATTCATTTCCTCCGTTATCTCTAACCAGTACCCCCTCTTGATCTTCCGGTTGGGATAGATAGACTCTGCCCATTCATGCAGGCGCAGGCCATCTGTAAAGCCCTTTACGCCAGCAGTGTTCCACTGGTCATCAAACAGGAAGTCTGTGTCAAGGGTTACCTCCTGACCATCCAGAGGGATGATGGCGGTCCGGTACCAATCGCTATCCTGCTGGCCTGCTGTCGTATCAAATAGCTTGTGTCCTGTTTTCTTCAGGTCAAAGCACATGGCATGGTAGGCTGCGTTGGCATCCTGATTAGAGATATCGAACGAATAATAATGCAATACTGTCTTCATGGCTAAAAATTTAAACGTGGTTAAGAAATTATAAGTGATCATTAGTTTGGCTGATAACAGCGAGATTGTAGCCTACGATATTTTCAAGCTCTGCCTTGAGGTCTGCATACATCTCCGGCAAAGCCAGTTTGCATGAATCGGCATATTCCTTAGAGCATCCAGAATGCTGTCCGATGTGGGCATAGCAGGTTCTTGAATTGTGCCCCCACTTTAGGTCTGGGAACTATGCAAAAACGGTGTCTGTATCGATATCGTATAGAAACTTTACCCTTGTCTTATGGATGTCTTTCATGCTACTACCTCCTCCTCTTTACCGGCAACATAAGTCAGCCTTGTGTAATGGTTAGCAATGTATTCCTTGGCTATCTGTCTCGCTGCCTGGGCATCCTTGGGCATGCATATGATGTAGCGATGGATGCAGAAAACGTTACTGCTCTGGCATACCCTCTGGCGAAACTTAATGCCGTTCTTCCTGAGTAGCTGTCCTATTGCCCGGAGCTCAGCCTTGCACACATCGGTGGGGCAAGGAGAGTCAGAGAAGGTTCCTGTGTCGTTAGCTCCGGCTACGGCATAGATTGGTTCGGAATAGCCTCTCCATCCGTCTTGGCGTACGTAGTAGGTCTTGGTGGTGAATTTGTCCTGAGAAATTGTCTTCATGATTGGTGTGATTTAAGTTTTAAGAAAAATGATTTTGTGCGTCTCCCGTTGTGAAAAGTCAGGTTATTCTGTGATGATACCCTGCTGGATCAAAGATTGTGCAGTTCTGCCGAACCATCCCTGTAGCTGGTAGGCCAATCGCGTATTGTGCAGGTATTGCCATGCTGCGATGACCTGTTCTTCAGAAGTAGACTCAATGAATCCCTCTGCAATGCCTGTTGCTTCATAGGGAGTAAATTTGAATTTCTTGCCTCTTGTTGTTGGTGCTTTCATGTTACTGTATGTTTATACGGTTTAAAAATGTTTTAAAGCCAGCTAAGTATTGTTTCCGGTAGCTGTCACCGATGTGGCCAAAGATGTCAGGATGTGCCATAAGTTGAGAGGTAATGGATACATAGCTCCTCTCAATGCTATCGTGAAGGTCTTCAACAGTCTCCCCCTGCATTAGCACCTCATATGTAGCCTTTAGGTCATTTCCATGCCCACTACCCTTCAGGTGTGTAAACGTGCCATTTTTCGCTGCCTGAAGGTGCGCCATGGCTATCTCCTTTTGTTTCTTCGTTATTCGTTTCATGTTCTATGCGTTTAAGAAGGTGATTCCATAGTTGGTAACAGGTTTGCAAAGGGAGAAGTAAGCATAGCAGCATCCAAGGTCATCGTCCCCATTTTGGAAGGTATTATGCTTGATGAATATCTTCAATGGCTGCATCAGAAGGTTATCACAAAACTTCACGAAGATTTCCATCTCTTCCTTGGTGAATAGCTTGTCGGATACCTCTTCGCCATCACCTACAAACATCTCCCATGATGCATTGATTTCACTCATGATATCCTGTGCCAGATTATGTGTTGTCATGCCGTTATAAACTGGCACCTGTAGCACAGGCATATGGTATCCGGTAAAGTAATCAGGGTAACAGATGTCTAGCTGGGCTACCTCTGTGAATCTTCCCTCCACAGGAAGCATTTTTTGAATCCTGTTGATAGCCTTGGCGAATGATTCATCGTCCCTGTATAGCTTGCTGTAGCCATTTCCCTTCGCCCATCCATCCTTAATTGCATCCCTGCGGATAAGGTGATAAACTGGTGTTATCGGGTCACTTGGTCTCAGGCTACGGGTAATGGTGTAGGAGATTGTCTCCCCATCCTTTTTGATGGTAGCAATCACTGAGGTATAGTGGTAGTGCTTTACCCCGTTGATTTCGCTGTAGCAATTGTCCATCTTTTCGAGTGACTTCTCAAGTAGTGTTTTCATGATGTATAATTTTTAGCGCCATGCATTGCTTCGATGCGTACCCTATAGGTGCATGGCAGATATTTACTCCCCGTATAGCGCTCTAACTGCGTCCCTGACTCCCTGAACATTTGCTCCGGCCATCATCAGGCCCAATCCTACAGTCTTTGCGTAGTTTACATCCTTATCCTTGCAGACTACGCTCAACAGCGCCATATAGTCCCCGTATCGATTCTGAGTAGTTGCTATCTTAGTTTAAACTCTCAAAATACTTTTCTACTATCCAGTCTTCAAAATATGTGTTTTCATCTTCAAAAAGTTCATCTAGTGGGATGTTGTGGTAAAAATCTATTTCGGCTTCCATATTTTCGCTGCTATTGTCATAAATAACGCGTCCCCAGCCTTCAAAACCATTATAAACAAATGTAAAAGCGGCGTATTCATTTATTTTTTCCGTGTCTGGTTCTGATAATTCCAAAGTGATTGTTTCACCGGTTTTAAATGTGTATGTAAAGTTTTTCATAATCAGTTTTTTTAGTTATCTGCTAAATGGATCATTAATTTTGCGCCTTTATTAAGTTCATTTTTAAAAGTAGCTTCATCGCATGGCAAAATATCAATAGTGCATAAATTATAATGCAAATAATGATTCCCATTTTTTGATGGCAACTATATATTTATCTCACCCAATATTATTTAGATGCTATTTTGGTTAATGAATTACTTTCCTGTGAGTCTCTTGCCTGTCTCAGCATACGCTGTTAATAGCTTGCCCAGCTCAGCAAGTTCATCATGGTTGTCGAAGTGAAGGTAGATGTCACCTAAACTGATAACCGGATTCTTGAATTGCTTGATGTGGTTGAATTCGATGTCTCGCTTAAGGTCATCTATTCTACCCAATTCGTTGTTAAGCAGGTCTTTTACTTCGATTGATACTTTCATGGTATTTGGTTTTAGTGAGGAGGTAGGATGATGAATCCCTCAGCCTGTAGCTTGCCTCCCCTGTCGTTGTTATTGATTTTGTTTTCATTTCGCTTCTCCAGATATGCTTTAGCTAACTGTATAAGTTAACCGCTCCTCGTCGCATCTGGCGCGTTATCAGGAAGGCTGTTCACCTTGCTGTGCTGGATTGTGGTTCCCTGATATCTGGTCCGACGTTGTTATCAACTCATCTCGGCCTTTCAATTCAGCCCTCAGATTCTTTCGATTATCCGAGGAAGCTACCTCTACTCTGTGTTTAGGCACCTGAAGCAGTGCATGTGTTTTGTTTCGCATCCGAATTCAAACAGGTAAAGAACGTCGTCCCGAAAGACAATGCAATGATACGGACTATTCTTCGATATTTGCAACACCTAGTTGCACTTTATTTGGATATTGCTCATAACGTATTGAAAATCAAGGAGATTATTTTCTTACTTTCTTTTGACAAATACAACTATTAGTTGCAAATGGCTAAATTGACCATCATCACCAATAGTCAAACAATGACTGTAAATATTCTATTTGTATATTCACCACATCACATGCCAAACCCAACACCAAAACCGTTGGTATCACTACATCTCAGCATGTTTATTGGTATCTACAGCATCGCACCTGGTCAGCGATAGTGCTCCTCGTAATAGCCATCAATTGCATTACGCCCAGCCCTAGTAAGATGGTATGTGTAGTAAGAGCCCTGTCCCAATGGCATCCTCTCTCCCCTGATAACAAACCCTACCCCTATAAGCCTCTTAATACTTAACACCACCACACTCCGGCATTCATTAAGATGTAAGCACAGGGACGGAACATTAGCACAGATAGACGGCTGTTCGGCTGTTGGCTGTTTGCTCAACTTCATCACTCCTATCAAAACGTTAAAGTCATTCAGATACAATCCATGGCGCTTCGCAAACGATTTAACCCCCATCAGATGTTCGCACAGGTCAACTATATCGAACAACTTATTATCTACCCTCATTGGCCTTATTCGCCTATTTCCTGAATCTTCCTGTCTCCCCTTATTCATGAAACGAATTTAATGCGAATTTTACTCAGGGAACGAGTGAATAATTCGCTACAGTTACTCACGCAAAGGTTTTCACGCATGTAATAAGATGGGAAAGCCTGGCAAAAGCAGGGGAAAAGCAGGGAAAACACAGTTTGTTGGTAATCAAGCATTTGATTTGTCTAAACTCGGCATTTGATGATACAAAACAGGGGTAAAAAGGTGCTTATTTGGGGTATAGTTTAGGCTAAAAACCCGTAATCTACCGTTGTTCGATAAGATAGAAACAGGCATTTGTAAGGTCTGCCCTGCTTGTTTTTGCCATGATGTCAGGTGAAAAATGGGCGAAAACAGGTGCAAATATTATGTGACGAACGGACATCTTTTGCAATTGGTTGATAATCAGTTTAGTTTAGGCTGCCATTATTGCTAGTTTACATAATAGCAACTATGTAATAGCAGTTTTGATGAAAATACAATAAGATGGAAACAGCCACAACAGCCTGATGAAATGATGTATACTCCTTAGCAATTTTAATTAGAGATGTCAATTAGGAACCTGAATTAAATACCTTATTTAAGGTGCTGTAGTTTTGTTTTATCTATTGCTTACCTTTTGTAGATGTTCACCTGACTCAGCCTATACACACAGCGCATTCATACGATGGCCTGATTGAGTGCCTGATGGTGGTGTAGTAGTGTATGATGCCATACGATACTAAACGCTCTGTATTGAGCCCCTATTGCGTCCTGAAGCATTGCAGGTTGATTGATGCACTGTGACCATGGCTATGTGAGATGTGACCATGGTTCGGTTTGTGCCTTCCGGCCGGATTGCCTTGTTGCCCTGTTTGCTTTCGTTTGGCGCTGTCGTTCAATCATTTGTGAGGTGGGGTGGGGTGGCCTAAATGGGTTTTCCCTTGGCGATGGCCGGCCCCCTGGAACGTGCGATTACTCATTTGCTCTATCGCCGCAGAAATTTTTTTTGATTCTGAAGTGATTTATACCTTTGTGATATGTTTATATACTTGGAGCACTTGAATAATGTAGAGGCTTATAGCAGACAGGTTGGTGGGTCTTCGCTGCTGTTTCGTAAGGTGGATAGGGAGTTGCAGTTTAAGGGATTTAAGACTGAGCTTCGGTTAGATGATGGGTATCATGTGTATTGGGTGTGGCGAAGTGGTGGGGATCGTGAATTGACAGGTATTAGTGTGTGTTTTTTGTATTTCGATAGGTGTATTGCAGACTATGTTTTAACGAGGAGTAAAACGCTAGTGTAGGATATGTTTAATATATCGATGTTTCTTTGTTGTTGTGGAATGATCTTGATAGTATGGGTGATAGGGGAGGGGGAGTGAATTTGCGGAAATTGTATCCTGAGTCGTTGCTTGAGAGGCATTGGGCGTATGTTGATGTGGATGGGGTGTGGGAGTATGAGGTAAGGCATTGGCGGGAGTTTTTGGTGATAGGATGTTGTGTAGAGGGAGATAGGCCGGAGAATTGGTTTTATTTTATGGAGTTGAGTTAGTATATTTGTAGAGCCCAGGTTGCGATGGGATAAAACATTTTGGAGCCTTTCGCCTTAGTACTGTCGCAACCGGGAAGAGGTGGGAGGCTCTTTTTATTAAACTTGTATTTATGAAGAAGAATTTCTTTGTTACGGATGCTAAGAATTTGAAGAGGGAAGGGTTGTTGAGTGGGGAGACAGCGGACCAGGTGATGGCTCGGAAGGGATTGGAGGGTGTTGTGGAGAGAGATGTTCGTGTGGATGTGAGGTGCAAGCCGTTAGGGGATAGGTTGTTGGTGAGGAGGTTGAAGGAGGAGCAGAAGGGGTTGATCATAGTTCCCGGTGCTCGGAGGGAGAGTAGTGAGAAGGGTGAGGTGGTGGCAGTTGGACCTGGGAGGTTTGGGGAGTTGATGACTACGGTAGTTGGGGATCAGGTGATGTTTACGAAGCATGGTGTGATGGAGTTGGAGATAGATGGCGAGGTGTTTGTGCTGATGCGGGAGAGTGATATATTGTGTACGTTTTAATCTTTGGACATGGCAAGGGATTACTTCACGGCAGAGTCTAACTTCATTGAGAGCGCCGGCTACGATGACCAGACATCAATCCTGGGGATCAAGTTCAAGGATGGTGATGTGTGGAACTATTCCCCGGTGCCTGTGGGTGTGTGGGAGGGGTTTAAGGGAGCCGGGAGTAAGGGGGTGTTCTTCCACACATACATCAAGGGCCGGTATAGTGAGAAACAGGTTGAATAATTTCGGTTATTTTTGTCTCACTAAAACAAACTACTATGTCGGCAAGCGCAAACATTCTGAACTTATTGAATACCCGTAATGGCATCCAGCACAGAGATTACCAGTCTGGTTTGAAGGCGATATTTGTTCAGGGAGCTGCGGGGTTAACCGGTGCCGGTAGTGCATATGGGGCAACGATACTGGCGCAGTCAAATGCACTGAGCAATGATGAGATAGCCTACCAGGATCAACTGAAGTCTATCTGGTTTAACTTTGGAACTGCGTTGAATGCGCTGGGCCAGACCACACCTGGAGCGACGCTGATCACTTATACTCAGACTAACCCGATATCCAATGAGGTTTACTTCGATCAGTTGAAGCCATTGGTTCTGGCGATCTATAATGGCCTGGTGGCGCTGGGCCAGTAATGCTGAATACTTTTGGGGAATTGCCTGGGTTTAATTACTCGGGCAATTTCTATTTGTGGTCTACCCATTCGCACCCGTTTTGTTGATACCTGACATGGTAAAAACGAACAGGTCGGAGTCTTTTTCTTGGTTCATGTGTTAATGTTGTGTTTTGCTTTATAGCGGTCGATAAAATCCTTATCGAAGTCAGATGTCCATCCGCATCCTAGACATCTAAATTGAGATAAAACAGGGTCCCAAATGGTTCTTGGGTTACTGCAACCACGAAAAGTATTGCGCTGCACATCATTGCCACAATACGGACGGTAGCCAATATCGTCCATCAGGTTTTGCCTTACGATTGATGCTTCTTTCATATCCCCTCCTTTTTAGTTGGCGCGGCGGGGAGTGTTTCTGTAAAAATAATCCTGTCAATTTCAGCAGCTATAAGAGCGCCCGCAATTATTAATTTTTCCTTACGCGAGTTATTGTCAATTCTATTACAAATAGATTTATCCCAATCGTCAGGCCAAGGCAAACCGCCAACAGTCCCGATACATTTAGTCGCGCCAATTAAGAGGGGCAATATTTTAAATGGCCCTGTTGGTTGTGAGTTTTGTAGAACATCTTTCTTAACCGACCTACCGTGTTTTTCGATTTGCTCATGTCGTTCTTTTGCTATCAGTGTTACTCCGTTATCCACCTCAATCCACCCATCCCCCTTTGCGGAATACGCTTCATGGCAAAGTTCATCATGGAATTTAAGCATCCGCCCTAGCGCCCATTTAAAGCCTCCGTTGATAGTTCCTGTTTGAAGGAAATATTTGATACTCTCTTTTGAAAGTTCGTCCATGCTACCTATAAATTTCTGTATTAGGTCATCATATAGTTCGCCTTCTGCTTTGGCGGCCATCTTGTTCACCAACGCAATCATTTCTGGGTTTAGTGGCTTGGTTGACGTTACGTGAGAAATGGACGGGCTTATGTTCTCCTTTGCGACACGATTCATTGCGGAGAGGATGGCTTTCTCTACCGACCCACTCCCTAAGTAATCTAATACAGCCTTATATGGTGCGCCAAACTCTTTCTTCAATTCCTCAAACAACACCTGCTCATGCTCGGTGGTCGGGGTTGGTTGTGAGCGATATTCCTCCATCGCATCAATGATAGCCTTTTTAAGTTCGGGACGGTCTTTAATAAGGTCAGAAGTAAAGTCGTTGACTTCTTTGGCTTTTGACAGTAATATTTCAAGTGCTGTTTTCATTTCTGTGTTTTTATGGTTAATTAATATATGTTATGTGCCTTTATGACTTCATCTACCCTTGTTAATTCCTCCCTCAACTTGGCGTTTTCGGATAGGGTGGTGCGGTAGCGGGTGATTAATTCGTCAACATGTTTCTGCATATCTATGTCGTGAACTATCACATACTGGCACATCTCAATCAGTTCTTCGTTGCTCAATTCTTTCATGTGGGTTATTTTTTAGGTTTAAATAATGAGAATATCACTCCTACCATAATAATTACAAAAGCGCAATAGGCTAGGGCAAATGCTAAATATCCGGGAGAAGTTTCGAGTATCTGTTTCATTTGGTTGGGTTAAGGGTTAATAATTGGTTCTACTCTATTCCATTCTGATTCCATGATGATATACCCGCAGTTTACACAGGTATGAACGTATGAG